>ERZ1023881.9-NODE-9-length-135207-cov-45.473053_pt1 | contig 135207 bp, 95 predicted proteins | sample MGYA00380393_ERZ1023881 | MGnify/ENA primary metagenome ERZ1023881 (study PRJEB33179, sample SAMN07449004) | human gut metagenome | biome: Human-gut; feature: Human associated habitat; material: Faeces | host: Homo sapiens | place: India: Bhopal | collected... | reverse complement strand
TATCATAACTCTCAACTCTCCATTCTCAACTCTCAACTAAATAAACTGCAATTTACAGAAAAAAATAAATAACAGAGCCAGAGTTGACTTTTCTGATTCATTATCTATAGATACAGCAAAACCTCGAATTCGCTCCTAAAACCACCCCGTATTCATCCAAAACCGTCCAAAAAACAAAGAAAAACGCACTTTTTTGAAGTTTTTTTGAAAAAAGCTGCGAAAACATTTGGAGGTTTAAATAAAATCCCCTACCTTTGCACTCGCTTTAAAGAACTAAGCATTACAACAACAAAAGTAATGACAAAAGCAATCGGGCGCTTAGCTCAGCTGGTTTAGAGCATCTGCCTTACAAGCAGAGGGTCGGGGGTTCGAATCCCTCAGCGCCCACAGGGGTGTTTCCTCGTGGTCTTCTCTTCGGAGAGACTGCGGGGATTTTTTTGTTTATATACCCACCAAGCAATGACGGTCAACAGTTTTAACATTATTTTAAACTGAGCATTTTTATTTTCCTCATCTGCCCTTATTGCACTTTATTCCAAGCATATTGCAGAATAAACACAAAATCTGCATTTTATGCAATACTATCCGAAACGTCATATTAAATAGCATATAAAGGAACACTTGCAAGTTATCACAATTTTTCATAACTTTGCAATAAGATAAAAAACAAAGCACATATTAACATTCATAAAGGCGTTATGTACCTTAAATTGTTAAAATTCGATTAACGAACGATTACAACGCAGTTGGGGCATAGTCAGCACCACGCCGACACCAATTTATTTTAACCGGCTTCGCTAAGGTTCTGTAGGAAGCCTATAACGAAAAAAACAGCAATGAGAAAAATCTTCAAGACCATCATCGTGGCAGCATTAGCCACCCTTGCAATGCCACTTTCGGCGTCTACAATGCAGACCTACACTGCATCTTCTGATTCTATCGACGCAACAGTTGAGCCTGCCGACACATTAAGAGAGAAACTTGCGCAGATGGAGACCCGCATGGCGTCCATGGAGCAGGAGCAGGAAATGCAGAAGACATGGAAGCGCAGAAAGTACTGGAAAATCGGTATCACATCGCCCAACCTCGAGCGCACTGACGGCGAGGAGATGAAATGGAAGACCAATGGTTCGTTCTTTATCCAGAAGGGACGCACATCTTACCTTCACAGCAAGCCAATAGCAGGAATGATAAAGTTCGGTATCGACTACGGATTCCTTGACTTCACTTACTCTAAGCTGGAACTTAAGGAAGTGGCTTACAGCAACGAGAGCGGCACTCGCGCTTCTGACGGCTTCGACGACATCGTCAGCGGCGACCCTGACGGCGACATCGGCATTTCCGAGCTTACAGGAATAGATCTGGGCATGCACAAGATTGACTATGGTCTGCACGTCGGTCCGAGCATCAGCGTAAATCCCTGGAACAAGCTCATCGCTACAGCTTACTTCCACGTAATGCCTACCGCCTCTTGCGTTATCCAGAACGACAACTTCTCATACGGCTTCGGATGTATGATGGCAGCCGGCGTTTCTGTAGCATATAAAGTCATCTCGCTCGGTGTGGAAGGCGTATGGGGCAAGGTGAAGTACACTCAGACCGACTTCAGCGGCGACGAGGACGAAGACAACGATTATGACAGCAGCGACGAAGAAGACAACGCCAGCTACTTCAACACCGAGAAGTTCACCCTCAAGCAGAGCGGCATCAGAGCTTACATCGCCTTCAGACTTTAAGAAAACAATGGCAGACAATGCCACATCATAACCTACAATCAAAAATCAAAAAAAAACTATCAACAAGGAAATTATGAAAAGAAACTTTCTTTACTCATGCCTCATCGCACTTGCCTCGCTTGGCTTCGTAGCCTGCGATAGCGACAACGACGAGCAGGAGGCCAAGGTGCCGGATGGCGCCAAGCCTACACAAGAGTTCACATTCGGCGACTGCGAGGACGAAGCACATGCTGAAGACGCCATGAAGCTGAACGTAGAAAGCTGGGACGGCAATACCACTCCGGATTTCACATCCATTGAGTTCTTCGGCGACGGCCACTATCTGATCACCACGCCACTTGCCCACTTAGCTCCTGAGCGCACCGTAAGCGTAGCTCGTGAGGCAGACGGATCCACCGCCATCTTCAAGAAGCACGGCACAAAGCACCTCACCACCCGCGCCACCGACAACAACGGCACCATGGACATCGACAACGGCAAATATCAGTATGGCACATACACACGCGTGAATGCCCACACTTACCGTTTGAGCGACAACTCCGTGATTGAATTCCTTAATGACGTAGAGGAAGGAAACGGACAGGTAACTTACACAGACCGCGACGGCTTCAAGTCGAACGTTTATGTAAACCTTGCCACACAGGACAAGTCAGCCACTCCCAACCGCAGCCTCTGCCGCTCATGGAGAATGGACAGCTTCGAGATGTGGGTATACATGAACGGAGCCTACATGGCACACGGCAAGCAATGGATGGAGAACGGCAGAGTGTACCACGACTTCAAGCTCTCGCCTTCAGCAAACAAGTGGGGCATAGAAGAGGACGATTTCTTCGATCCTGACACAGAATACTGCCACCGCGTGATTTTCTCACCCTCAGGAACATACGTATGCTTCTATATGGACGGCGACGTGGACGTGGCATGTTGGGAATGGAGAGACCAGAACAACGGCATCATGCACTACTGGGATCCGTACGATTACGAAGCCGAGGACGACTGGTCCGGCGACTTTACAGTACGCTTCAAGGGCAAGCAGATGCGCGTTTATCAGGATTATTCCGAAACAGAAGACATCATGACCGCACATATCGTAGCCGTAAATACATTCACAGCAGCCAATTAATAGCACTTTTAGCATGCCATTGACATGCAAAAAGCAAGACATCAGGGCATTTGGTTTTTACAAAAATAAACCAAATGCCCTTTTTTGTGCCCACACAGTCAGTTTGTTTACAATAATTAGATTTCGTTAGAAATTCCTATAAATTATTCTATTCCTGAAGTGTTGCAAATGTAAAACATATTACATATCTTTGCAACCACATAACCCAACAAGCCTCAAATCTTCGGATTTGTAAGCAAATAAAGCGATAATGGTTATAATACATAACCTTCCATATTTTACTAACAACTAAAAAACCAAACATTATGAGACGAAACATTCTTTATTCATTAATTATTGCCATCGCCTCATTAGGCTTCGTGGCATGTGACAGCGACGATAACGAGAAGCAGTCACAATTCCCTGACGGTGCAAAGCCTTCCACAGAATTCACACTCGGCAACAACGCTGATGAGCAATATGCCAAGGACGCCATCAAGATGGACGTAAAGACTTGGGGTGACGGCAAGACAGACCAGGAGTTCAACTCCATAGAGCTGTTCGCAGACGGACACTTCCTCATCACCACACCAAAGGCAAAGAAGGCACAGCAGCAGACTGTCGGCGTGACACGCCAGGCAGACGGCTCTACAGCCATCTTCAAGAAGAACGGCACAGAGCGTATGAAGACACGCGCCGTTGACGCTGAAGGCACCATCATCATTGATAACGGCCTGTATATATACGGTACATACACACGCGTAAAGGACGGCGTTTACCAGCTTAGCAACCAGACCACCATCCGCATCAAGGACAACGGCATCACCGGTTACGCCACCATTACGTACACCAACAGCTTCGGTGTGGACATCACCATCGTAGTAGACATCGACTTCCAGTATAAGCCAGACCCAGCTATACGCCAGCTCTGCCGCTCATGGAGAATGGACAGCTCGGAGACATGGCTTTACGCCAACGGCGTTTACTTCGCTTACGGCAAGCAATGGCTGAATCTCGGCAGAGTGTACCAGGAGGTAACCTTATCGCCTGAAGGCAAGCAATGGGACTTCGACGAGGACGACATCCTTGACGACAAGGACGACTACTGCTACCGCACCATCTTCTCGCCCTGCGGCACATTCGTTTGCTTCTATATGGACGGCGACGTAGAGATCGGACGTTGGGAATGGAAAGACACCAATTATGGCATCCTTCGCTGCTGGGAGCCGTTCGAAATCGGCGACTATGACGATGACGACGACGATTACGCAGACGTGACTGTACGCTTCGACGGCAAGAAGATGCGCATTTATCAGGACTACATGGACGATGAAGACGACTTACAGTTCCGCGTTCTGAACGTAAGCGAATTCTCAGCAAGATACTAATGCAGAGAATGATGAAATGTTACAACTCGAAACAATTGAGGTATAATTAGGATAATATAGGTTTTAGCAGTGCAAACTGATGGGGAAGCATGACTTTCTGCATCCCCATACAGTCAGCACTGCTTTCTTTTTATTGGCATCATAATAAGATTACGGATTTTTATGTGTAACTTTGCATTATACAAATATACACATAATTATATGACCGACATCGCCAGCTATTTTCCGATAACCAACCCCACAATCATCTTCTTCGTGGTGCTGCTTATCATCCTTTTCGCCCCTATCATCATGGGCAAGCTGCGCATCCCCCACATCATCGGCATGGTGTTGGCTGGCGTTGCCGTGGGCAAGTATGGCTTCAACATCCTTGAACGCGACAACTCCTTCGAGCTGTTCGGCAAAGTGGGACTCTACTATATCATGTTCCTTGCTTCCCTTGAGATGGACACCGATGGCGTGCGCCGGAACAAGGGACGGTTCGGCGTCTTCGGACTGTTGACATTCGCCATTCCGCTGATTATCACTTACGTAGCAAGCCTCACCCTGCTCCATTACTCACAGATAGCCTCATTGCTCCTTGGATGCATCATGGCGTCAAACACGCTCATCGCCTACCCCATCGTGGGACGTTACGGCCTGCAGAAGAAGCCAAGCGTGGTGCTTTCGGTAGGTTCGTCGATGATAGCCCTGCTGCTGGCGCTCTTCGTACTGGCAGCCGTCGTGGAGGCATACAAGGGCGAGACCACCTTCGGGTTCTGGCTATGGTTCGCGGGCAAGTTTGTGCTTTACAGCGTGGCGCTGGCGCTCATCATCCCTCGCCTTACACGCTGGTTCTTGAGAAGCTATAGCGATGCCGTCATGCAGTTCATATTCGTGCTTGCCATCCTCTTCATGAGCGCCACGCTCGGCGAGTCAGTCGGCATAGAAGGCATCTTCGGCGCGTTCCTCTCCGGACTGATTCTCAACCGCTACATACCGCACGTATCGCCGTTGATGAACCGCATCGAGTTTATCGGCAATGCCCTCTTCATCCCCTACTTCCTTATCGGCGTGGGCATGCTCATCAACGTGCGCATGCTCTTCCAAGGCGGCAACATCCTCATGGTGGTGCTTATCGTGGCCGGATTCGGCACGTTGGGCAAGGCGCTTGCAGCCTATATCGCCAGCAAGCTTTTCCGTCTGCCGATATCATCGGGCAACATGATGTTCGGTCTGACGTCGGCGCATGCGGCAGGAGCCATCGCCATGCTGATGATTGGCATGAACATCGAGACAGCGCCCGGACAGTCGCTCGTCAATGACGACATGCTCAACGGCATCGTCATTATGATACTCTTCACATGCATCATATCGTCGATGATAACAGAGCAAGCCGCACAGCAGATCACGCTGCGCGACAAGGAAATAGCTGACGAAAAAGACACGAAGCTGACGGAAGAGAAGATTCTCATCCCGATGAAGTATCCTGAGTATGCCCAGCGCCTCGTAAACGTGGCTATGATGATGCGCAACGCCAAGAACACGACGACGCTCGTGGGTCTGAACGTGGTTTACGACGATGAAGACATGCGCAGACATCAGGAGCAGGGACAGCAACTGCTCGACCGCATGGCAAAGTACGCCGCATCTGCCGACATGACCATGACCACGCAGGTGCGTGTGGCTGCCAACATCGCCAACGGCATCAGACATGCCTTCAAGGAATTCCGCGCCACCGACGTGCTCATCGGCATGCACATGCACAAGGAGGTGTCGCAGAAGTTCTGGGGCGCCTTCCATCAGAGCCTGTTCAACGGCCTCAACTCGCAGATAATAATGGCGCGTCTCTGCCAGCCGCTCTCCACCATACGCCGCATACACGTGGCAGTTCCGTCGAGGGCACAGTTCGAGCCGGGCTTCTATCGCTGGCTGGAGCGTGTCTGCCGTCTCGCCGTGAATATGGAGTGCCAGACCGAGTTCTACGGACGTGACGACGTGCTGCCCCTCATCGAGCAATACATCCGCAACCGCCATTCCGCAATGCGCGTATCGCTGAGACGCATGGACCACTGGATGGAGATGCCACAGATAGCCTCGTCCATATCCGACGACCATCTCTTCATAGTCGTGACGGCGCGTAAGGGCACCGTGTCGCACAAAAACGCCTTGGAACGACTGCCGGATGAGATACAGAACCATTTCTCCGGCAAGAACATCATGATTATCTTCCCCGACCAGCACGGCGACGCAATGGAGGAGATGACCTTCGCACAGTCGCAGCATACCGAGGACATGAGCCTGTACGAAACCATGCACAAGTGGGTTGGCAGAAAGATAACGTGGGTAAGAAGAAAGCTATATAAACTGACAAAACATTAACATCCGAGGAAAATTATGATAGACATAAAGAACATAACCAAGAGTTTCGGCTCCCTTCAGGTGCTCAAGGGCATCAATCTGCATATCAACAAGGGCGAGGTGGTAAGCATTGTCGGACCGAGCGGTGCCGGCAAGACCACGCTGCTGCAGATAATGGGCACACTCGACAAGGCGGACAGCGGATCCATTATGGTGGACGGTGTGGACGTAGGCAAGCTGAGTTCGTCAGAGCTGAGCAAGTTCCGCAACGGTCATATCGGCTTCGTGTTCCAGTTTCATCAGCTTCTGCCTGAGTTCACGGCGCTGGAGAACATCACCATCCCCGCATACATCGGAGGCAAGAACCCGAAGGAAGCCAAGGAACGCGCCATGGAACTGCTGGAGTTTATGGGACTGGCAGACCGCGCTTCGCACAAGCCCGCAGAACTTTCAGGCGGCGAGAAGCAGCGTGTGGCAGTGGCTCGCGCTCTCGTAAACAATCCTGCCGTGGTATTCGCTGACGAGCCTTCAGGTTCGCTCGACTCGAAGAACAAGGCGGAACTCCATCAGCTGTTCTTCGATTTGCGCGACAAGTTCGGACAGACCTTCGTCATCGTCACGCACGACGAGCACCTCGCCTCCATCACCGACCGCACCATTCACATCGTGGACGGACGCATCGTGGAGCCGGAGAAAGAGCAGTCTGATTCATCTGAAATTTCAGAATAATATAAAAAATCACCCTAACATATATTATATGATAAAACTTGGAGATTACAATAAGATGACCGTAGTCAAGGAAGTTGACTTCGGAATTTATCTCGACGGCGGCGACGAGGGAGAGATTCTGATGCCGTCACGTTACGTACCAGAGGGCGTCAAGCCCGGCGACGAGCTGGAGGTGTTTGTCTATCTTGACCAGGACGAACGTCCGGTTGCCACTACTGAGCATCCGCTTTGCAAGGTGGGCGACTTCGCTTACCTTGAGGTAGCGTGGGTGAACGAGTACGGCGCATTCCTCAACTGGGGACTCATGAAGGACCTTTTCTGTCCGTTCCGCGAACAGAAAATGCGCATGCAGAAGGGCGAGAAATACATCGTACACGTACATATTGACGAGGACAGCTATCGCATTGTGGCTTCAGCAAAGGTGGAGCGCTACTTCAGCGAACGCCATCCCTACTACAAGAACGGGCAGGAAGTTGACCTTCTGGTGTGGCAGAAGACGGAGATGGGATTCAAGGTCATCATTGATAACTGCTACCCCGGACTGGTTTACGAAGACCAGGTGTTCCGCTATCTGCACACCGGCGACCGCGTGAAGGGATATATCTCTACGGTTCGTCCAGACGGAAAGATTGACGTGACGCTGCAGCCGACGGGCCGCCAGCAGACACTCGACTTCTCTGAGACGCTCCTACAGTATCTGCGCGACAACGGCGGACACTGCGATTTGGGCGACAAGAGCGACGCCGAGGACATCAAGCATCGCTTCCAGGTGAGCAAGAAGGTGTATAAGCGTGCGGTGGGCGACCTGTATAAGCGCCGACTCATTACCATCTCCGACAACGGAATAACGCTCGTCGGAGAATAAAAGAAAAAGGAAACAAGAGGTCAATATGGAAGTTATCGGAATTTAAAAAGAAGCTAATCCATATACAATAAAAGGCTGCGGCAATCACTTGCTGCAGCCTTTTTAAAAATCTTATCGGTTTCGTTAAGGGCATTACTTGTGTGATTTCTTATTTGTAACATCTGTACATATTACTGTCTACTTTCTGTTCTGCTTTACTGGAAATATGCCCATATTATTCTCTCAATCTATTCGTGCTTTTGAAATTAATAGGTTGATGAAAAAGTATGGCACCCCACACTTTTGATATTACAAAGATATAGAAAAAATTCGTAAAAAGGTGTCTGATTCCTATGTGTATGTGTCCGATTCCCTTGATTTAGGTGTCTGATTCCTATCAAATCGGACAACTAAGGGTATTTTTCACTCGTCTTCATACGAATTTTGCCCCTTTTGTTCCTCCATACCTAACTTTTCTCTCCACTGCTTTGGCGACATTCCGAGCTTGTCGCTGAAGATTTTGTAGAGCTGGCTGCGCGACGAGAAACCGCAGGAAGAGGAGATGGTGTCATTGCTGTATTCCGGATGCGCAGCTATCATCTTCTGGGCTTCCGCCAGTCGGATGTCGGAAAGCCAGATTCGGAATGTGGAATGCAGATGCAGGTCAAAATACTCGCTCAGTTCGCGACGCGAAAGAAAAACCTCGCGCGACACCTTTGAGATATTAGTGCTCGAGTCGCGATAACCGCCTTCTTTCACCCATTTATCCAATGCCATACCCACCTTCTCCGCCATTTCTGCAGGGTAAAGCACAGATTCTTTCTCCTTATTGTCCGAATCATCATCAGCTCCGCACGATTCTTCATTCGACACATCCTCATCGAGCACGTCCCTGATGGATGCCATGCCGAAACCGAGATAGACGAAGCAGAGGACGTAAAAGAAGATAGCAAAGAGTCCGAACGGAGCTATTATGAAAAGCAAAGGTCGCCAGACTATCGCAATGACAAGCACGGACAGCGTGGTGCTCATCAGCAGATAAGCCGATCCGACAAAGCGCTTGTATGGTACGATGTCGCCACCGGTCTCGTTGATTACCCTCTTACGGCTACGCTTTATAGCCTTCCACGGAACAAGCACAAACACGATCATTACCACGAAGTACACTGCATGCATGCATTATGGGTTGCACGTATGGCATCTCCAGACATCCGTTTCTCAGCCACCCTATAAGAAACAGCAATAGTATGAGAAAGGTACACATGGCTCCGAACAACACATAGCTACGGAATCGCCGACGGTCGCCTTCAAGTCCGAGTACGGAGCCGGAGAAGAGAAAGGCAGCGGGAGTATAGAAGAGGATGTTCACCACCGTGGCGCCGGTGTCAGTGGTGGCACGGATGGAAAAGCGCATCTGAAGAAAATAATGGAGAGCAAGAAGGAGTACGGCAGTGACCAGCATCCAGCGGGAACGCTCATATCTGCGATTTGTACCTTCCTGTATGAAATACGACACTATTATTATAGGCGCTAATAACAGTGACACAAGAAAGCAAGTGTATTGTAACAAAAGGAGATTAGTCATATCGGTAAATGTATTTCTGAAATATTTTTATATCAACCTATCAGTACACAAAATTACATTAATTTTTAGATTTTCAGTAGTTTAGCTTTATAAAAATACGCCATAACTTAAAAAAAGAATCACAAAACAAGGTTTTCCTTTGTCAACCGGATAAATAACCTTACCTTTACATAAACATTACTTATACATATAAAAACTAATCATGAAACAGAATCACATCTTACCCATAGCATTGTGCATAAGCGCAATGTCAGCAGTCTCGCCCGTATTGGCTCAGTCTGACAACGTAAAATTGGAAATTAACGCCATCGGCGGACACATAGTTGGCGACGACTTTTCGGGCGTACCGACCACAGTAGCAAAGGGCAAGCCCATCTATCTTATGCCTGTGGCTCCTGCCGAGGGTTATCAGCTGAAGGGCGTGAAGGTGCGCCACGGACAGAACATCAAGGGCGGACAATATGTTGACGGCGTGAAGCAGTGGGACGAGTATGACGTGACGGACGCTGAAGCGGACGAAACATTCACCATAGACGGCAAGAACGTAGACGGCGACGTGCTGGTAACGGCGGTGTTCGAGCCGGACGGAACGGAGGAATACAAGCTGGTGTTCGCCGATGAATTCAACGGCGAGGACGGTTCGATGCCGAACGAAGCCAACTGGAGCCGCTGCTCACGCGAGAATCCCACATGGAAACGCTTCACTGCGCAGACCAAAGAGGGCCAGAAGCGCACGGCGTACATCAAGGACGGCAATCTCGTGACACGCTGCATAGCCAACGACATCGACGAGGAAGGCAACGTGGACATGATAAGCGGTGCCGTGGAAAGCGCAGGCAAGATGAACTTCACATACGGTCGCATCGAAGGACGACTGCGCACTACGCCGCATACGGGCAACTTCCCCGCCTTCTGGATGATGCCGCAGGACGGTTCGGCAGGATGGCCGACGTGCGGTGAGATTGACCTTTGGGAACAGATTGACGCTGACGGACGCACTTACCACACCGTTCACACTCACGTTACTTACGACCTCAATCAGGCAAAGCCTAACTCCGGTGGCGTTTACACCAATGCTGCTGACTATCATATCATAGCTATGGAATGGGAGCCGGAGCTTCTCTCATGGTTCGTTGACGGCGTGAAGGTGTTCTCATACGCAAAGTCGAAGAACGCCGACCTGCTCAGCAAGGGACAGTGGCCGTTCGACAAGCCTTTCTATCTTATCCTCAATCAGAGTGTTGGCGACGGCTCGTGGGCACGTCCGTGTGACGTTTCGTTCACGTACGAGACCTTCTTCGATTATGTACGACTGTATCAGAAGGACGGACAAAACGCCACTCTCCCACCCTCAACAGCCATCGGCAACATCAATACGGACAACCTCTGCAACGTGGACGCCTTTGCCACGGACGGCGGCATCCGCATAGTAACGCCCGAAGAGCGCATCGTTACCATCAACGACATAGCCGGACGCACGGCTTTCCGAGGCTTGGTGCAGGGCAATAAGGATATCCGCCTCGACAAGGGCGTGTACATGGTGGAAGGAAAAAAGATAATGGTGAAGTAAAACAAACGTATAGACATATAATAATAACGAGATATGAGAATAAATAACGCACCACTCTTGTTGCTTACATTAATTATAGCAGCCTCCATCATCTCGCCTATCGCTTCACAGGCGCAGAAGCACGACAAGGGAGCCAAGCCTTTAGGACAATATGAGGAGTTTGCCGACCCAAAGCCGCACGACCCCATCGAGCTTTGGACACGCAGCCTCGGACGCGACAGCGTCCGTACGGCATGGGCTTCCACCGACGTACGCTATGGCAAACATGCAGTCCCGACCGGATTGTCTGCATCGCGCTCGCTCCGAAAGACAGCTTGGCGCGGCGAACGTGTCAACGCTCAGGCTGTCATCTATACGCTCCGCGACCTTGACAACGTCAGCCTCAGCGTCTCAGACCTCCGATCTACCAAGGGCAACGTGATAAAGTCAGACAACGCCCAGCCTTATTTCGTGCGATACGTCATGACCGACGAGCTTAATAAAGACGGGAAAGGAGGCTGCGGTTGTCGCGATAATAAGGCAGATTGGGACTCGTCGCTTGTGGCTGACGTGCTTGACACGAATAAATATCTGGCTGTAAAACGAACTTCCACACAACCCATCTGGCTCAACATCCGTGTGCCGCGCGACGCCAAGCCGGGCGTTTACGAGGGCACGCTGTGCGTAAGCGGCAAGGGAATGAAGGAAGAGAAGCTGAAGATAGAGCTGAAAGTAACAGACCGTGAGCTTACCGAACCGTCAAAATGGCACCTCAATATCGACCTTTGGCAGAACCCTTACGCCGTGGCTCGCTATTATGGCGTGGAGCCATGGAGCCGCGAACACATGGACGCAATGCTGCCTATAATGCGCATGCTGGCTGACGCCGGACAGCAAGCCATCACGGCTTCCATCATGCACAAGCCGTGGAACGGTCAGACCTTCGACCCGTACGACAGCATGGTGACGCGCATCCGCCACATCGACGGTACGTGGACGTACAGCTATGCAGTATTCGACAAGTGGGTGGAGTTTATGACGGAAGAGGTTGGCATGCGTGATGCGCTCATCTCCTGCTACACCATGATACCCTGGAACCTCAGTTTCGACTATTATGACGAGGCTACAAACCGCGTACAGTTTGTGCGTGCCGAGCCGGGCGACTCTGCCTACGCTGTCTATTGGGGCGGTTTCCTCCGCGACTTCGCCCGTCATCTGCGCCAGAAAGGATGGTTCAGCCGCACCGCCATCTCAATGGACGAACGCCCGATGGAGGCAATGAAGGCTGCCATCAAGGTGATAAAGGACGCCGATTCTGACTTCAAGATTACGCTTGCGGGCAACTATCATGACGAGATACAGCAGGACCTCTATTATCTCTCCATCCCCTACGGACAGAAATTCCCTGAAGAAGTGCTGCGCCAACGCCGAGAGCGCGGACAGATAAGCACATACTACACCTGCTGCACCGAACCGTTCCCCGGCACATTCTCGTTCTCCTCACCTGCCGAAGCGGCATGGATTGGCATACATGCGGTGGCTGCCGACTATGACGGATATCTGCGTTGGGCAGTAAACAGCTGGACGGAAGACCCTCTGCGCGACACACGTTTCCGCACTTGGGCAGCCGGCGACACATACAGCATCTATCCCGGACCGCGCCCAAGCATCCGCTTCGAGCGACTTGTGGAAGGCTTCCAGAACGCCGAAAAGATATGGCAGCTCCGCCAAATCTATCGTCGTAACGGACAGAAGGGCAACTTGAAGAAGCTCAATGCCTTGGTAAGCAAGTTTGCTCCCGCCGTTCTCAGCAAGGATCCGGCAGAAACTTCGAAGATGATACATCAGCTGGAGGCGACGCTCAACGGCGAAAGATAATTGCTGTTTTATATCGAAAGGAATTGTAGTTTTATCAGTAATGAAGTTCTAAAATTCCTTTCGATTATTGTTTTATATTTCTTTTAGCATTAAGAATATGGTAGTTATATCATATTTTTTATATATTTGCAAAAAGAAAATCAGACAATTAGATAAATAGGAACAAGGAGGATATACATCATGAGAAAGGATATGATATTATTGGTCAGCGGCGCTGTTCTTGTAAGCAGTTGTATGACGGCAGCTGGTGCGGGCGCTTATGCCGGCAGTTCGTTAGGTTCGGTCGTCGGTTCTGCCATCGGTGGCATAGCCGGAGGACCGCGCGGCAGCGACGTCGGCACGCTCATCGGTATGGCAGGAGGTGCCATCGTGGGTGGAGCCATAGGCAATTCAGCTGACAAACAGGCTAAGGCAGAACAGAGCGAGAGGCTCGGACAACGCAACGAACGCATACAAAGACAGAAGAGAGCGGCTGCACGTAATCAGCAATACGATGACGATACATACGCCCACTCTTACGACGATACATACGCCCACTCTTACAACGGTGCGGATGACAGCCAGGAAATCGACCCGTCACAGATGGTGGACACCACCAATTCTGGCAATGACTGCATCGACTTCAATGCAGACACCACCGGATACGGATCGTCATCCGTCAGCGCAAGCACGCTGGAAAGGGCTGACGCCGAACGTCTCGAGATAAAGAACGTCAGCTTTACGGACGCCAACGGGGACGGCATACTGGAAGCCGACGAAGAAGGCAAGATGGTGTTCGAGATATATAATCACTCGGACCTGCCCGTCTTCGGCATCATACCCACAGTAAAGGAGGCTGAAGACAACCGCCATATACAGATTTCGCCAAGCATTCTGGTGGAGCAGATAGGTCCGGGCAGCGGCATACGCTACACCGCTTCCGTCAAGGCAGACCGCCGCATCAAGGACGGCGAAGCCAGATTGCTCGTCTCCGCCGAGCACGACGGCAAACCCGTATCGTACGTCACCGTGGTGAAGGTCAATACGATGAAGCGAAGCAAGAAGTAATTCCTAATTATTTATGCACCTTTCCTTTCTTAGGAAGGTGCATAATTCCGTTTTCTGGAACTGTATATTCTGTAATCTCAAAATCGAATTCCGGCAGATCATCCACTTCCGGCTCAGGACGATACGGCACCTTGTTGGTACGTACGCGCTCCACACGTACCACCGCCACCCCCTGCGAGAGGATGCCAAGCTGTCTGGCTGCTCCGTAAGATAAGTCAATGATTCTGCCACGCCCGTGAGGACCGCGGTCGGTAACCCGAACAATAACTTCCTTGCCATTGTTCTCGTTGGTGACACGCAATAGCGTGCCGAATGGATATGTCCGGTGAGCACACGTGAGGCTGTCATGGTGTAGCCGTTCACCGCTGCTCGTCCGCGCACCAGTGGCACGCTTCGAATAATAGGAGGCCTTGCCACGTTGTGCCTGCGCCATCACGGCAAGACACGCTGTCATCGACAATGCCAGGACCAAGATTCTTATTGCATACATAAATATGTTCTCCTTTCCTGATTGTGAGAATCCTCTTAACAGAGGCTGTTATTATTTTAAACCTCAAGGCTCATACGATATTCAGAAGCCCAAGAGGATGTTTTTCAAATTCACTTTTGTCTTTACTTGGCTTAAACTGTCGGTTAAAAAAGGCAGCAAACAGAATAAAACGAAAAAAAACAAGGACCGTTACTCTGCGACCACATCACGTGAGGCAGAGTCCGTATCCTTGTAGATTTCTATTTGCCTATATGTATTATAGAATTCCTTTCTCTAAAGGAACTAACTCTTACTTTTTTTTCTTTAATTCGCTGGAACAAATTCGCAAGTGACTGATTTCTTGCGAAATATTTGTTGCGGGCTCTTAAACGATGCCCTGTGCCATCATCGCGTTGGCAACCTTCATGAAGCCGGCGATATTAGCGCCCTTCACGTAGTCGATATAGCCGTTAGGCTGTGTACCGTACTTAACACACTGCTCGTGGATAGAGTGCATGATGTAGTGGAGCTTCTCGTCCACCTCAGCCTCGCTCCATGTCAAGCGTATTGAATTCTGAGTCATCTCAAGACCAGAAGTAGCAACACCACCTGCGTTGACAGCCTTGCCAGGAGCGAAGAGCTGCTCAGCAGCTACGAACTTCTCAACAGCCTCAGCTGTGCAGCCCATGTTAGAAACCTCAGCAACGCAGAGAGGCTTCTGAGCGAGAATCATGTCGGCGTCATTGCCATTGAGCTCGTTCTGTGTAGCACATGTAAGGTAGATGTCAGCCTTAACTTCCCAAGGCTTCTTGCCTGCAATGAACTTAGAGCCGGGGAACTCGTCCTCGTACGGCTGGCAAACGTCGTTACCGCTTGAGCGAAGCTCGAGCATATAGTCGATCTTATCACCAGAAACGCCGTTCGGATCATAGATGTAGCCGTCAGGACCAGAAATTGTGATAACCTTAGCGCCAAGCTCTGTAGCCTTCTTGGCAGCACCCCAAGCCACGTTACCGAAGCCAGAGATAGCAACAGTCTTGTCCTTCAGATCGAGACCGCGTGTAGCCATCATCTGATGAACGAAGTAGAGAGCGCCGTAGCCTGTAGCCTCAGGACGGATGCGTGAGCCACCGAACTCGAGACCCTTGCCTGTGAGCACACCCTGATACTGGTGTGTGAGCTTCTTGTACATACCGAAGAGGTAGCCAATCTCGCGGCCGCCTACGCCGATATCACCAGCGGGAACGTCCTCATCAGGACCGATGTGACGATAAAGCTCAGTCATGAATGACTGGCAGAAACGCATAACCTCTGCGTCGGAACGTCCGCGGATAGAGAAGTCTGAACCACCCTTGCCACCGCCCATCGGGAGTGTGGTAAGCGCGTTCTTGAATGTCTGCTCGAAACCGAGGAACTTAAGAATAGAGAGATTTACCGACGGATGGAAGCGAAGACCTCCCTTGTACGGACCAATAGCACCGTTGAACTGAACGCGATAGCCAATGTTTACATGTACTTCGCCGTTGTCGTCTGTCCAAGGTACACGGAAAGTGATGATACGCTCGGGTTCTACGAGGCGCTCGATGAGCTTTGCTTTCTCAAACTCAGGATGCTGGTTGTAAACGTCCTTAATAGAAATGAGCACTTCGCGGACCGCCTGCAGGTACTCGGCTTCGCCCGGGTGTTTAGCCTCAAGGGCTTGCATAATCTTTTCGACTTCCATAGTAAAAGGTTTTTAGTTGATGTTATAGATTTTTTGTCGTTTTGTCACTTTGACACCGCAAATATAGCTCATTTCAGTTTATCTACCAAAAAAAAACGAGGCGGATTTCGTTTTTTAGCTTACTTTTAGATATGATTTTACGTGTGTGCGTAAACAACAAAACACCGCCTGACCTCCACTCTCCACATAAGCCTTCTTTACGTCTGTTTAGGCTTTCATCCCGTCTATCTTCCGCTCACTCTGCGCACATACACACGCAGATTATACAATAACACATAAAAACAAGCATGAAACTTAACAAGTTGATAGAAAAAGTTGTAACTTTGCACATATTATTTAAGGAAAGTAAAAAATTAACATAAAAAATACAAGAACAAGATGAATGTAGCAATTGTTGGCGCAAGCGGAGCCGTAGGACAGGAATTCCTGCGCATCCTCGCCGAGAGAGATTTCCCCATCGACAACCTCGTACTGTTCGGCTCAACCCGTTCGGCTGGAACTAAATACACGTTTAAGGGCAAGGAGTATGAAGTGAAGCTCCTTCAGCACAACGATGATTTCAAGGACATCGACGTGGCGTTCACATCTGCAGGTGGCGGCACATCAAAGGAGTTCGCCGAGACCATCACAAAGTACGGTGCCGTGATGATTGACAATTCCAGCGCGTTCCGCATGTGTGACGACGTGCCTTTGGTGGTGCCCGAGTGCAACGCCGAGGACGCTCTCAACCGTCCGCGCAACATCATCGCCAACCCTAACTGCACCACCATCATGATGGTAGTGGTATTGAAGCCGCTCGAGCAGCTCAGCCACATCAAGCGCATCCACATCGCCAGCTACCAGAGTGCGTCTGGCGCAGGAGCCGCTGCAATGGCAGAGCTTCAGCAGGAGTATAAGGAGCTTGTCAACAACGAGCCTGTAACGGTCAGCAAGTTCCCTCATCAGCTCGCCTATAACGTCATTCCCCAGATTGACGTCTTCACGGACAACGGCTACACAAAGGAGGAGATGAAGATGTTCAACGAGACCCGCAAGATCATGCACAGCGACGTTCGCTGCTCGGCTATGTGCGTACGCGTAAGCTCGCTGCGCTCTCACTCTGAGTCGGTATGGATTGAGACGGAGCGTCCCATCTCCGTAGAGGAGGCTCAGAAGGCCATCGCCGCAGCTCCCGGTTGCACTCTCAAGGACGATCCCGCCAACCTCGTCTATCCGATGCCTCTCGAGACAGCCGGCAAGGACGACGTCTTCGTAGGACGTGTACGCAAGGATCTCGCTGACGACTGCGGTCTGACATTCTGGCTCTCAGGCGACCAGATCCGCAAGGGTGCCGCTCTCAACGCAGTACAGATTGCGGAGTATCTCCACAGCGTAGGCAACCTGAAGTAAAAGACCATACCTTATTATATATACAGCAACGCCGCTACCCCACAACGGAAATCAATAATATCGTTGTGGAGTAGTGGCGTTTTTTTGAGCAGTTAGCCTCGTCTGCTTGCCTTCATAGCTGTAGGTAAGGTCGTCAATGGTTACGTAGTCGCCACTGTCGAGCAATTATATCCAAATTACGTTGTAATTACAAATATTGCTTCATCCATATAAGAATCCAAATCATCAATTAGCCATTCCTCATGTTTTCTTTTGCAATAGAATGAAACGATAAAATCCATATTGTCATAACTTATTACAATGTTAAAATTTTGAGGTAATTTCTCCAATAATCCTGCTATTTTAAAGGCAAATTTTAAACTTATTCCAAGACTTTTTGCTACATTTCCAACTTTATCAACATCAACAACCACCTTGTTGTTTGAGAATTCATTTCCAATATAATCCGGATAAAACAGTTCGAACTTTTTAATGTTCTTGTAGGTGTAACAATTCACGTCTTCTCGTTTTTCGATACCTACTTCTATATATTTATTCAACCATAAAGGAAGTACTGTATCTTGTAACGACTTATAATCAATATCACATTTATTAAGAAGTGACATCATTGCCTCATTTATAGAAATCGTATACCGATTAATCTCCGAGGTACTTGTTACCCGTTCTAATTGCTCTTTGTACATCTTATCTTTTTTGCCATATATTATTAATACGTGTGTTTATAATAGTATATCCATTTGGTTTCGGAGTTTTTATTCTCATGTTTATTTATACACTATGTTTCTAAATTTTTCTACTTGAAGAATTTTATAGTTAGAATCATAGCTATACGAAATCGCGGGATAATAGCAACATTTATTAGTTGTTATTTTTCTTCTCATCGAATATTCGTTCGTAAGGCATCTTGTATTTGGCTTTCGATTCCGATTCTTCATTTATCTTCCTGTATAGCACACTTAAATTAATATACTTTGTTGCCGGCGTTTCCGTAATAAACTTCATCAGAACATTGTATGACCATGTGTCGTCATACGACATCAACGCCTTAGCCATTTTACTAGTGGAGAAGCCTACCATATAAGGTAATTCATTGTCTTTTCTCGTCCAGCGATTGTCATTATAATTTTTGCATGACTCCTCCAACAATGGCTTGAATGCTTTGTCAGGGAAATAGCTGACAGCTATAAGCGCAATATTACACAAATAGTTGTTCTGATTCCATTCTTTCTCCACAGGAAGTGCGTCTTGACTATAATAATCCCAATATAAGGGTTTCTTTTTCAAGGCATCCATAATGACGGGAATATCTTCTTTACGACGAAACCGAGCCATATAAATCAAGGCATAATTGTTATATCCATCCATATAGTTGCGCTTGGCTATGGAATATAGTTTCTCTGAAAGAGGGGCATTACAGTAGAGCTTCCTGAAATAAAGGAACGAATAAATCTTTGGGGTGTTCAGCAATACGCTGTCCATCCTTAACGAATCGTTAACGTCCAACGATCCGTAATAAGGATAAAAATGCATAATGTCGAACATTGCCTCCATCATAGGTTTGTCATAGTAGGCTCTACCCTTTGAGTTATTGTATTCGTCATCATAAATAATGACGTTCCGCATGTCATGGATGTGCCTGAGAGCCACATCGCAACTCAATGACGGATTCTTCTCACGCAATATTCCGAACGCATACATTTTGACAAACGTTGAAGGATGATTTTCGATGAAAAAAAGAAGTTCCTTCTCAGTCAGCGTTTTCTTCAGCTGCTCCCTACAGCGAAGTGCGCCAGGAAACTGATGCAAATAGCCCGGATAATAATACACCACCTTATCTGTTGCATACACTATTTTATCAAACAGCACATATTTATCCAGACTGGGAGTCATGACCCAGCTGATTATCATCGAACAAAATGATAATCCCAACAATATATACATGAAAATGTCGACCGCTTTTTTCATAAGGCATGGATTAGGCTTTACATATCACGAATTTAGTGAAATAATGTATAGAGTGTATGCGGGAAGTTGTTCTTTTAACAAAATTTGCACAAGAAAGAAAAGGGGGCAATTACTCAGCATATGCCTTCTTGCCTAAAAAACATGTCTTCATGTCTTCTTGTCTAAAAAACGTCTTCTTGTCCGCCATGCAAATATCGTACAAAGAGTAAAAAGCTGTTACAAAATAAAAATTGATTTTAGAGTTCCGAATTGCTGTTTTTACGGTGTTTTGCTGTGCAAACAGCACCCGAGCTTAACAATAGCGCCACTTTTATCATGCAATAGTGCCACTATTAGAGTGTAAAAGTGGCGCTATTGCATGATAAAAGTGGCACTATTGTAGTGTAAAAGTGGCGCTATTGCAGCAAAAAACGGCTCTTTTGCAAGTCTGATTTCATAACATTTCTCCAAAAAACCGCATAACGCACTGTGTATGAGTACATTGTCTCCAAGCGCTCAAAACTCAAGAATTTCGCACCAAAGATTTTATTGTGCGCTGAACGAGGAGTATTGAGCGTTAGAAATGCAAATATTGTGTCGGACGGCAGATTGCTGTGTTAGGCAGGGCTTTAACAAAAACCTTTATCCACAATCCGCTTATGGGCGCAAATCCTATCGGATTTAAATAAAAGGCTTTACATTAGGTCTTACGAGAACCATGTTCTCGTAAGACCTAATGTAAAGCCTTTTATTTGTGCACAGCACGCGCCCATAAGCGGAAAAAACAAAGAAAAACACAAACGGGTGGCTCCCGCCGTCCGCTACCTTGTGTTTTTTATGTTTTTCTTTTGTTGGCACAGTGATGCTTTGGCATCACTCATGATATCGTTTGGAGGATGGGGGTCGAGAGCAACGCTCTCGTAAAGCCCATTCGCCAAACGGTATCATGAACCCGTAGGGTGTGACAACAAAAGGTATGTGGATAAAGGTTTTTGTTAAAGCCCTGCCTAACCTAACCTCGCCGATAAATTAATCACGCCTGTAGAGCGTTTTCATGTACGCCAGATACGGCGCGACCGCTTGGGTCGTTCATGTTCTTCCATGCTTCGTCCCATTCCAGAGCCACGGCTGTGGAGCAAGCCACACTTGCTTCGTGAGGCACGCTGCGGGCAGCGCTCTCGCTGGGGAAATGCTCTTCGAAGATGGAGCGATAATAATATTCCTCCTTACAGAGCGGCGTGTTTATGGGGAAACGCTCGGCGGCATGTGCCATCTGCTCGTCAGTTACAGCCTCGGACGTAATCTTCTTCAGGGTGTCAATCCACGAATAGCCCACGCCGTCGCTGAACTGCTCCTTCTGTCGCCACGCCACCTCTTCAGGCAGCATGTCCTCAAACGCCTCACGCACGATGCGCTTCTCCATGGACGCCTTGGGGTCAGAACCATTGAGGCTGCACATCTTAGCCTTGGGATTGGTGCGCATAGCCACGTCAAGGAATTCTTTGTCGAGGAACGGCACACGTCCTTCCACACCCCACGCCGAGAGGCTCTTGTTGGCACGCAGACAGTCATACTGATGTAGCTTAGAGAGTTTGCGGACGGTCTCCTTATGAAATTCCTCTGCCGAAGGAGCCTTGTGGAAGTAGAGGTAGCCACCGAATATCTCGTCAGCTCCCTCACCTGATAGCACCATCTTGATGCCCATCGACTTTATCACACGAGCCAGCAGATACATTGGCACGGAGGCACGCACGGTGGTGATGTCGTACGTCTCGATGAAGTAGATTACGTCACGAAGCGCATCCAATCCTTCCTGAATGGTGTAATTGATTTCGTGATGCACCGTGCCGATATAGTCAGCCACCAGACGCGCCTTCGCCAAGTCGGGCGCTCCCTTGAGTCCTACGGCAAACGAATGGAGGCGAGGCCACCATGCACGGCTCTGGCTGTCAGTCTCAATGCGACGTTCGGCGTAACTCTCGGTAATGGCGCTGATGACGCTACTGTCAAGGCCGCCCGAGAGCAACACTCCGTAGGGCACGTCGCTCATCATCTGGCGCTTCACGGCAGCACAAAGACTCTTGCGTATGGCATCGCAGCTTGCAGGATTGTCCTTCACATTGTCATACTCCATCCAGTCACGCTTATACCAAGGCTTCATTCCGGGGGCCTTGCTCCAGTAATAGTGGCCCGGAAGGAACGGCTCATAACGCTCGCACTCGCCTTCCAGAGCCTTAAGCTCGCTTGCCACAAACACCTTTCCGTCGGCGTTATATCCTATATAAAGAGGTATGACGCCGATATGGTCGCGGGCGATGAGGAAAGCGTCCTGCTCCTCGTCATAAAGAGCAAATGCGAAAATGCCGTTAAGGTCTTCCAGAAAGTCAATACCCTTGTCGCGGTAAAGCGCCAGAATAACCTCGCAGTCGCTGCCCGTCTGAAAATCATATCGTCCCTTATATCTTTCCCTTATCTCCTGATGATTATAAATCTCGCCGTTCACAGCCAGCACCTGCTTGCCATCGGGCGAGAACAGAGGCTGACCTCCGCTCTCAGGATCGACGATGCTCAGTCGCTCATGCGCCAGTATGGCGCTGCCCGAACAATGTATGCCGCTCCAATCAGGACCACGGTGACGTATCTTCTTACTCATGCCCAGCGCCTTGGTACGCAGCTCCGGCGTCTGCTCCTTAACGTTGAAAATTGCTACAATTCCGCACATAACTCTCTCTCTTGCTAATTATAATATTTTATTCATTCAATGCGACTTAAGGTAAGCGTCCACCTTATGCGCCGCATCGCGTCCGCTTGCCATTGCCCTTACCACGAGAGAGGCTCCGTTCTTGGCATCGCCGCAGACGAAGACGTTCTCGGGATAGTCAGGATGCTGAGGTTTGAGGAATCCCATTGCAAGGAAGCATGCCTCGCACTTTATCACCTCCGGGTCGCCAGCCTCAACCATGATGGGACGGCCTCCCTCGGGATTCGGCTGCCAGTCGATGGGCTGCACGCGGACGCCACGCAGCTGACCGTTCTTGCCTATAAACTCCAGCGTATTGATGTTCCAGCGGCGCGTACATCCCTCTTCGTGGCTGGACGTGGTCTTGAGCACGCGCGGATAATTGGGCCACGGATTCTTCGGATCGTCCGGACCCTCCACGGGGCGCGGCATAATCTCAATCTGCGTGACACTCTTACATCCCTGACGATGCGCCGTTCCGATGCAGTCCGAACCTGTGTCGCCACCGCCGATGACCAGAACGTCCTTGCCCTTGCAGGTGACACGCTCGTCCTTGGAATACTCCACACCAGAGAGGACGCGGTTCTGTTGCGAGAGCAATTCCAAGGCGAGGTGCACACCTTTAAGTTCACGACCGGGGACGTTCTTCAGGTCACGAGCCTCGGGCGTTCCTGTCGCAAGGACGTAGGCATCAAATCCTTCGGGTAATGAAGCGGGTTCGATGACTGTATTGTATACGAACCGTATGCCTTCCTGAATGAGGATGTCAAGCCTACGGTCGATGATGTTCTTTGAGAGCTTGAAGTTGGGGATGCCGTAACGCAGCAAGCCGCCGGCAGCCTCGTTCTTGTCAAAGACGGTGACGGCATAACCCATACGGTTAAGACGGTTGGCAGCCACAAGTCCGGCAGGACCGGCTCCTATGACCGCAACACTCTTGCCGTTGCGTGGGAATATCATGGGCTTGATATAGTCCTCATGCCATGCTGTCTCTGTGATGGCAGCCTCGTTCTCACGGTTGGTGACCGGGGCATGGTCAGTAAGATTCAGGACGCAAGCCTTTTCGCAGAGCGCAGGACAGATGCGTCCTGTGAATTCCGGAAAGTCGTTCGTGGCATTGAGCAGACGATAAGCCAGTTCCCAGTCGCCCTTGCAGAGAGCGTCGTTCCATTCCGGATCCTTATTGCCCAGCGGGCAAGCCCAATGGCAGAATGGCACGCCGCAGTCCATGCAGCGGCTTGCCTGAGCCATACGGTCACGCGAGTTGAGAGTCTGCTCCACCTCGCCAAAGTCATGTATTCTTTCGTGTAAAGGACGATACCCAGCTTCCAGCCTGGGCACTTCCATGAAAGCTTTTAGTTTTCCCATCTCTTCCTTAGTTATTTATTAGTTGCATATTGGCGATCTTCTCTTCCAGCTGACGCATCTTCTCCTCCTGGAGCACACGCTTGTATTCGATAGGAGTGACAAGGATGAAGTCCTCCACATAGCGGTTCCAGTCGTCAAGCATGCGGCGTGCCAAGGCAGAACCCGTATATAGGTAGTGCTGGCGGATGAGTTCGTGGAGTTCCTTGCGTGCCGAGCTTTCCTCGACGAGCGAAATCTCCACCTGATCCATATTGCAGAAATAATCGAATGTGTGTTCACGGTCCCAGACGTAAGCCAGACCTCCACTCATACCGGCGGCGAAATTGCGACCTATCTGTCCAAGTACCACTACACGACCGCCGGTCATATACTCGCAGCAATGGTCGCCGGCGCCTTCCACTACGGCTGTGGCTCCTGAGTTGCGGACGCCGAAGCGCTCGCCCACACGACCGTTGACATACAGTTCGCCACCGGTGGCGCCGTACAGTCCTGTGTTGCCGGCTATGATATTGTCCTCAGCCACGAAGTCAGCACTCGTACGTGACGGAGGCAGAATGCTGATACGTCCGCCGGAGAGTCCCTTGGCGAAGTAGTCGTTAGCCTCACCTTCCAGTCTGACGTTGACGCCACGGACAGCGAAGGCTCCGAAACTCTGACCTGCCGAACCCTTGAACTTTATGTTAATGGTGGAATCGGGCAGTCCCTCCTCACCGTAACGTTTGGCTATGACGCCAGAGAGCATGGTGGTGACGGCGCGGTCCGTATTCTTGATGGCATAGTCCAGATTCACCTCCTCCTGGTTCTCGATGGCTTTAGCGCAGGCAGAGATGATGTCTTCGTCCTTCACGCCGCTCACCTTCGTAAATTCGCTACGGTCCCAATAGAGAGCCTTCTCCGTGTCAGGACGATGGAGCAGTCGGCTGAAGTCGATGGTTCCGAGCTTGGACGACTTGTCCTGCGGGATAACCTCTATCATATCCGTGCGACCGATGATGTCCTTAAGATGTCTTACGCCAAGCTCAGACAGATATTCGCGCGTCTGCTGGGCAAGGAACGTGAAGAAGTTGACCACGTATTCGGCACGTCCGCGGAACTTGGCACGAAGGGTTTCGTCCTGCGTTGCCACACCTACGGGACACGTATTGGTGTTGCACTTGCGCATCATCAGACAGCCGAGCACGATGAGAGGCAGCGTGCCGAAAGAAAATTCGTCTGCACCGAGCATTGCCATGATGATGACATCGCGTGCCGTCTTGAGCTGTCCGTCAGTCTGAAGGCGGACCTGATCGCGCAGACCGTTGAGCACCAGCGTCTGCTGAGCCTCAGCCAGACCTATCTCGGGCGATATACCGGCAAATCGCATTGACGATACGGGGCTTGCTCCTGTTCCGCCCTCGGCACCGGAAATGACGATGAGGTCAGCCTTTGCCTTTGCCACGCCGGCAGCAATGGTGCCCACACCGCTCTCTGCCACAAGCTTGACGCTGACAGCGGCTGTAGGATTGATGTTCTTGAGGTCGAAGATAAGCTGGGCAAGGTCCTCGATGGAATAGATGTCGTGATGTGGCGGGGGCGAAATAAGCGTGATTCCGGGGATGGCATTACGCGTCTTGGCAATGATCTTGTTCACCTTGAAGCCGGGCAACTGTCCGCCTTCACCAGGTTTTGCACCCTGCGCCACCTTGATTTGCAGCTCCTCTGCATTGACCAGATATTCAGCCGTAACGCCGAAACGTCCAGAAGCAATCTGCTTGGTCTTGCTGCTGAGCGACACGCCGTCCACCTCCGTGTGGTAACGGACATTGTCCTCGCCGCCCTCACCCGTATTGCTTCGTGCTCCAAGACGGTTCATTGCCAAGGCAAGAGCCTCATGCGCCTCGATGCTGAGTGCACCGAACGACATGGCTCCTGTGACGAAGTGGCGTACGATGCTCTCCACCGGCTCCACCTCGTCAAGCGGTGTAGGCGTGGCAGCCTTCTTGAAGGTGAGCAGATTGCGAAGGAAGATTGGGCGCTGACCCTTCTCGGTGTCTCCCGTAGCGGAGTGAGTGTCAACGATTGCAGCCCACTCCTTAAACTGCTTATAGCTGCCCAAGCGTGTGGCAAGCTGCAATTTCGTTATGGTTTCGGGGTTCCATGCGTGCTCGATGCCGTCCTTCCTGTAACTGAAAAGACCGTTGTTAGGAAGGAAATACTTCTCCTCCGCTTTCTCCACCGGAGACGGGAAGAAAGCAGACTGATTGAGTTCGGTGTATTCTCTCGCGATATCCTTCAGACCGATACCGCCGATGGTGCTTATCTCCGTGCCGAAATGCTTTCTGAGCAATGCCTCTGATATACCGATACTCTCGAATATCTTGGCTCCACGATAAGAACGGATGGTGGAGATGCCCATCTTTGACATTATCTTCTTCAGACCCTTGTCCACAGCCTTGATGTAGTTCTGTTCGGCTGTATGGTATTCTTCCTGAATCTTATGCGTAGAGACAAGGTGGTCTATGATGGCGAAGGTCATGTACGGGCAGATGGCGCTGGCTCCGTAGCCGAGCAGCAAGGCGGCGTGCATCACCTCCCTTATCTCGCCGCTCTCCACGATTATGGCTGTCTGAACACGCTTGCCCACGGAGATAAGATAATGGTGGACGGCGCTGACGGCGAGAAGCGACGGTATGGCAGCATGCTTGCCGTCGATGTCACGGTCGGTAAGAATGATGTAGTTGACGCCCTCGTCTACGCTCTCCTCAGCCTTCTTGCACAGATTGTCCAAGGCGCTGCGCAGACTGCTTTCGCCTTTCTCCACATCGAAGAGCATAGGCAGCTTCACGGTGTTGAATCCCTTATAGCGGATATTGCAGAGCAGGTCCAGCTCGGTATTGGTGAGCACGGGTTGTGGCAGACGCACCATCTTGCAGTTGCTTTCGTCGGGAGTAAGAATGCCGCTGCCCACACGTCCGATGTATTCTGTAAGCGACATCACCAGTTCCTCACGAATAGGGTCGATGGCAGGGTTGGTGACCTGCGCAAACTGCTGACGGAAATAATTGAACAACAGCTGCGGACGCTCACTCAGTACGGCGAGTGGCGTGTCGTTACCCATAGCAGCCACCGGCTCCTGTCCCTTTGTACACATAGGTATGATGGTGCGGTCAATGTCTTCTTCGCCGAAGCCGAAGGCACGCAGCTTCGTATCGTAGTCAGCAACGGAGTTGGCTACCTTACGACCACTTCTGAGGTTCTCAAGCTGAATGCGTCCTGTGGAGAGCCACTGGCGATAAGGATGCTCATGAGCCAAACGGTCCTTTATCTCACCGTCATAATATATCTTGCCTTCTTCGGTGTCGATAAGCAGAATCTTTCCCGGCTCAAGACGTCCCTTGCTGACGACGTCAGACGGCTCGAAGTCCATGACTCCGACCTCGCTTGCCACCACCATCATGCCGCTCTTTGTGATAGTATAGCGTGACGGACGAAGACCGTTGCGGTCGAGCATGCCGCCTGCATAACGTCCGTCCGAAAACATAAGCGCAGCAGGACCGTCCCACGGCTCCATCAGAATGGAGTAATACTCATAAAAAGCTTTGAGGTCTTCGGATATAGGATTCTTGTCGTTGAACGATTCGGGCACAAGAATGGCCATGGCTTGAGGCAGACTCATGCCGCTCATTATCAGAAACTCGAACACGTTGTCCAGCGAAGCCGAGTCGCTCATATCGTCCTCCACGATGGGCAGGATGTCCTTGATGTCACCTAAAGCGCCCGAACTGAGCACGCTCTCTCGTGCTTTCATCCACGCACGGTTGCCTCGCACAGTGTTTATTTCGCCGTTATGACAGAGCAAACGGAAGGGTTGGGCGAGTTTCCATTTAGGGAAAGTATTGGTGGAGAATCGGCTATGCACCAGCGCCAGTCCTGAAGTGAAGTAAGGATTGGTCAGGTCCTGATAGAAGCGGCGCAGCTGTCCGCTCGTAAGCATACCTTTATAAACAATGTTCTTGGAAGACAAAGAACAGATATAGAACGAATCGATGCCAAGCGGCAGGATTCTGCGTTCGATGCGCTTTCTCACCTTATAAAGCTTGGTCTCAAGCGAAACAGCATCTTCTCCTTCAGAAGAAGTGGAGAGAGAGGGCATCGGTGCCACGAACATCTGGCGTATGTCGGGCATCACCTCGCGTGCTGCCACACCCGGTACGTCCTCGTTGACGGGCACGTTACGCAGATGCATCAGTTCCAGACCTTCACGTTCGATTTCCTCTATCATGATGTTCAGAATCTGATTCTGCAGCTTCTCTTCTCGCGGAAGAAACACCAAGCCGGTTCCGTAACGTCCCTTTTCGGGCACGGGAATGCCTTGCAGCAGAATAAACTCGTGCGGAATCTGAACCATTATGCCAGCACCGTCACCTGTCTTGTCACGAGTTTCGGCACCACGGTGCTGCATGTTCTCCAACACTCGCAGGGCGTTATCCACCAACTCATGACTCTTGCCTCCATGTATGTTCACCACCATTCCCACGCCGCACGCATCGTGCTCGTAGGCAGAGGTATACAATCCTTGTTTTGCGTCCATAATATAATGTTTGGTTGATACCTTAAAACAACTTCTTACCCGAAGGATTTTATCTCATTTACAATCCAACAACGGTTTTCCCAGTCCTTGCTTACACTTTGTTCGTATATTGCAACAATCAACAGCAATATACAAGCTTATTTGTGTTTTCGGTTACAAAAGTAAGATAATGTATTAAAACACGCAAATATTACGACAGTTTTTTGCTTCAATAGCTGATATTTTGTTACGAAAACAACTAAATGAATGACGTTTTTATGTTAATATGTAAGATACGTAAACAAAAACCGAATAATATATAAGTAAGCTAAGTGTTAGGAAAAAAAAGTTGCATTTAAGCTTTGAACGTTTTTTAACGTATACATACTATGTACGCATATATACACAAAAATGAGGATATCGCATCAGCAATATCCTCTCTTGTGCTATGTGATCCGCATGGGGCTCGAACCCATGACCCCAACATTAAAAGTGTTGTGCTCTACCAGCTGAGCTAGCGGATCTCCGTAAAGCGAGTGCAAAGGTAAGCATTTTTTCTTTACCTTGCAAATTATTCGTCATTTTTTTACTCTTTCGGACCGTCTTCAATCGCTTGTACATCATCAAGATGCTCTTTCGTGACATATCGCTGCCAGTAAGCAATGATGAGCGTAGTGAGCGGAAGAGCTATGATCAGACCGATGAAACCGAGCAGAGCGCCCCATACAGAGAGCGAGAGAAGGAGAATGGCAGGATTGAGTCCCATCGCTTTTCCCATGATTTTCGGCGTCACAATCATGTCCGTTATTATCTGTACCACAATGAACAGACCCACCGCCAGTCCGAAGACCATCCAGAAGTTCTGACCCGTATCAGCCGCCTTGAGCATAGCAAGGAACGCCGTAGGAATAAGAGCGAAGGTGTGAAGGTAAGGCACAAGGTCCATCACTCCGATGAGAATGCCAAGACCGATGGCCATCGGGAAGTCCATAATGCTGAATCCGATGCAGAACATGATGCCCATGCAGAGCGCCACAAGGCTTTGTCCGCGGATGTAGTTGTTGAGCTCGCGCTCCACGTCCACGGCAAGGACGCGCCAGAACGGGCGCAGCTTCTTTGGGAAGATCCTTATCCAGTTGGTGGTAAGGAATTCGTAATCGAGGAGTATGAAGAACATGTAGAGCAGCGTAATACATGACGCCACAATGCTCATCACGATGGTAGCGGTCTGGCCTATCACGGCAAACACCTTGGGCATCGTGGTCTTAAGAGTCTCCTTGAAGTCGTTGCTCTTGAAGAAGCGCTCTATGTCGGTCTGATTGTTCTCAATCCATCGCTTGACGAGGGAGGTGAGGTCGTTGGTGTGTGTGGTCTGATGCAGCCAGTGCATCAGCACTTCATAGAGCTTCTGAAACTGCCCTATCATGGGCGGAATGATGAAGTAAATCATAAGTCCGATAATACAAAGCACGAATCCCATTGCCAAAAGTATGGCAAGGGCACGCACCTTCACGTGCATACGATACTGTATGAACTTCACCATCGGGTAAAGCAGGTAAGCGAACAGCCATGCTATGAAGAATGGCAGGAGCACGCTGCTAAGAAAATTGACAATGTAAAGCACAGCAAACACGAGGAGTGTCGTGCCCGACCAGCGTATAAACTTATCGAATGTGATTTCTTGACGCATTTATCATTCTTGTGTTTTGGGGATTGACGCGTTTGTCAATCTTGTGTTTTTGATTTCTTATAGCATTCACGGCAGAGAGGCTCGTATTCCGCCTTCTCTCCGATGAGCACCTGATGCTCGTCATGCACCAGTCTGTGGCTGACGTAAGCCAGCGCACCGCACCTTACGCAGATGGCGTGCACCTTCATCACGTCGTCGGCAATGGCGCAGAGTCCGGGCATCGGTCCGAAGGGCTTTCCCTTGAAGTCCATGTCCAGTCCGGCTATTATGACGCGCACATTGTTGTCGGCAAGTTCGTTGCAGACATCCACAAGGTCGTCGCCGAAGAACTGCGCTTCGTCTATGCCAACGACGTCAATGTCGTAACGGCGCTGGTCTGCCTCGCCCGTTGTGGGCAGCATGCGCAGGATGTCAGTAGCACACGATACCGGCGTAGACGTAACGGCGTTGCTGTCGTGCGACACGACGTTCTCCTCAGAATAACGGTTGTCTATCTGAGGCTTGAATATAATAACCCTTTGACGGGCGAAAGTTGCCCGCTTGATGCGGCGTATAAGTTCCTCTGTCTTTCCAGAGAACATGGAGCCGCACACCACTTCTATTCTTCCTTGGCGATGGAGCTCGCCTGCTGAATTTGTTGTCATCGTGGGTACAAAATTACGAATAGGATTTAAAAATTGCAAAGAAAGGTATGTTTTTTTTGCCGTTCTTGATTATTTCAACTATATTTGTCGCCTGATATGGGTATATTATATATTGTGCCTACTCCGGTGGGCAATATGGAGGATATGACGATGCGTGCCATACGCGTCCTGCGCGAGGCCGACCTTGTGCTTGCCGAGGACACGCGAACGTCAGGCGTCCTGCTTCAGCACTTCGACATTAAGAACCGCCTGATGTCCCACCACAAGTTTAACGAACACGGGACAAGCGCTTCCATCGTAGAGCGTCTGAAGGCAGGAGAGACTATAGCGCTCATCAGCGATGCGGGCACACCCGGCATCAGCGACCCGGGCTTTTTCCTTGCAAGGGAGGCAGCCCGCGCCGGCATCACCGTACAGTGTCTGCCAGGCGCCACGGCATTCGTCCCGGCGATAGTAAGTTCTGGTCTGCCCTGCGACCGTTTCTGCTTCGAAGGCTTCCTTCCGCAGAAGAAAGGTCGTCAGACGCTGCTTGAAGCGCTGAGCACAGAGACGCGCACCATGATATTCTATGAGTCGCCTTACCGTCTGGTGAAGACATTGGAACAGTTCGCTTCCGTCTTCGGCGAGACACGCCAATGCTCGGTGTGCCGCGAGATATCGAAGGTGCACGAGGAAAGCGTACGCGGCACATTGGCAGAAGTGCTTGCCCACTTCCGCGAGACTGAACCGCGAGGCGAGATAGTGGTGTGCGTGGCAGGCATCGGCGAAGGTGAGATGTCGTCGCTCAAGGCTCTCAAGGCGCAAGCCAAGGAACGCAAACCAAAACTCAGCAACAAGGAGCGCTACGCCCTGCGCGAAGCCGCTCCCGAAGAATTCAAGAAAAAGAAATTCAGAGATCAAGAAGAATAATAACCAAAACACGACTAATATGAAGCATCTTTCGTTTTTACTGTTAGGACTTGCACTCTTCATGTTCGCATCATGCGGCAACAACGAGAAGAAGGCTCCTGTTGATAATGTAGAGCAGAACGATTCTCTGCAGAGAATCATCAGCCAAAAGGACAGCGAGATTAACGACATGATGGAGACTTTCAACCAAATCCAGCAAGGTCTCCAGGAAATCAATGAGGCGGAGAAACGCGTCAACCTTGTCAAGGACGGCGAGGGCAGCAACAAGCGCCGCCAGATCATCGAGAACATCCAGTTCATCGCCAACACCATGAAGCAGAACCGCGCTCTCATCGAGAAGCTGCGCCAGCAGATGCGTGAGTCGAGCGTTAAGGGCGACCAGCTCCACAAGACTTTGGACGACCTCGTGAAGCAGCTCAACGAGAAGGACGACGAACTGAAGAAGCTCCGCTCAGAGCTTGAGGCAAAGGACATTCATATTGCCGAACTGGACAAGACCATCACCGACCTTAACGACAACGTATCGTCGCTGACTACGGAGTCGTCAAAGAAGACGGAGACCATCAACGCCCAGGACAAGCAGCTCAACACAGCATGGTTTGTCTTCGGAACAAAGCGTGAGCTGAAGGAACAGCGCATTATCGACGGCAGAAGGGTGCTCGAGGCTAACTTCAACAAGAACTACTTCACGAAGATTGACATCCGCGTGCAGAAGGAAATCAAGCTCTACTCAAAGTCAGCAAGAATCCTGACCATGCACCCGTCAAGCTCGTACACACTCCAGCAGGACGCCAACAAGCAGTACGTGCTCCGAATCAACAACCCGCAGATATTCTGGTCAACAAGCAAGTATCTCGTAATATTAGTGAAATAACATTCAAGTTGAGGGTTGAGAGTTATGATTAGCATTGCCGCTAATTTATTAATCGTAAATGAATAATAAATAATTAATAACGGCGATAATTAACAACGCTAATCATAACTCTCAACCCTCAACTTTTAACTCTCATTTTTTTACACCGTTCCCTGCGCCAGATTTCTTCCTGCATCGAGGCGGAGGAAGATGAAGAGGAGGATGGTGAAACCCCATAACGACGAACCGCCGTAACTGAAGAACGGCAGCGGGATGCCGATAACAGGCGTCAGTCCCAACACCATGCCCACATTGATGAACACATGGAAGAGGAAGACTGAGGCAACACAATAGCCGTACACTCTGCCGAAACGGAACGGCTGACGTTCCGCAAGCTTTATAAGGCGGAGGATAAGGCATAGGAACAGCACGAGCACTCCCGCAGAACCGATGAAGCCTTCCTCCTCTCCTACCGTGCAGAAGATGAAGTCGGTGTCCTGTTCGGGCACGAACTTGAGCTTCGTCTGCGTGCCGTTAAGAAATCCTTTTCCCTTCAAACCACCTGATCCGATGGCTATCTCACTCTGATGTACGTTATATCCTGCACCCGCAAGGTCTTCCTCCAGTCCGAGCAACACATTGATGCGCACTCGCTGGTGAGGCTCCATGACATTGTTGAGCACGTAGTCAGCCGAATAGAAGAAGGCAATGGAACCTACTGAGAAGGCGAGGATAAAGAAGTATTGCGGAATGCGCGTACGCAGACAGTCGTAAAGCAGATAGAGTATAATGCCGAGACATACGACGAGCTGCACCCACGTGACGTCGAACGGTATGACGTAAACGGAGAAAAGCACGCCAAGCAGGGTGATGCCTATGGAATATGCCAGAATGATGTTGGTCTTGCGACGGTCGTCCAGATAGACGCGAAGCATGCAGGCAGTGAATACCTGAACCATCAGCAGGACGGCGAACTTGCCCACCGACGTAGGCGTATTGAGGAAGTCGACACCCTCATACTTGATGCCCACGACGAAATAAACCACCATCGCCACTCCCGTGAAGAGGATGCTTCCAGGCATTCCCTCACGATAAAGCATGAGGAAGAAGGTGAGATAGACGAGCGCACTACCCGTCTCGCGCTGTCCCACGATGCAGAGCATCGGGATGAAGATGATGGCGCAGGCGGCGGCAAAGTCCTTCCATCGGTGTATGTTGAATCCGTAGGCACTCATCAGCTTGGCAAGCGCAAGGGCTGTGGCGAACTTGCCGAACTCAGCCGGCTGCAGTCGGAGCGGTCCGATCACCAGCCAAGAATGCGAACCCTTGATGTCGTGCGGATTGAAGATGGTGGCAAAGAGCAGCAGCAGCAACACTCCGTATATAATAAAGGAGAAGGTGTCGTAGATGCGCGTGTCGGTCATCATGATGACAAAGCCAAGACAGATGCTCGTGCCTATCCACACAATCTGCATGCCCGAACGGGTGCTGAGCGAGAAGATGTCGTTCTCGCCGAAGGTGTAGCTGGCACCGCAGATGCTCAACCATCCAAATGCCATCAGGGCAAGGTAGAGGATAATGGTTATCCAGTCCACCTGCGTCCATAAACTCTGACGTTTGTTTATTGCCATATTTATTGCTTGAATGTTCCTGTTTTTTTTATTCTGAAGTCTTGGCTTCCGCTGGCTTGGCAGCGCTTTCTTTGGCTGCCTCAGCGTTCTGGCCTTCAGCCGACGCTTTCTGCTTCAGCTTTCTGGTCTTTGCTGCCATCTTGGCTTTCTTTTCCTTTTCCTGTCCAGGGAAACGCGGTCCGTATCCGATGCGGCGTGCCTGCATAGCGGCAGCCTGCCGCTCTGACGAAGGCGACAGATGGCCGTTGATGTACTGTTCCATCATCAACGATCCGATTGGCACACCGAAGTCGGCACCCCATCCGCCGTTCTCCACGTACACGGCAATGGCTATCTTAGGCTTGTTCATCGGTGCGAAGCCCATGAATACGGAGTGGTCGCGACCGTGATTCTGCGCCGTACCGGTCTTTCCGCATGCCTCGAAAGGCAGTCTGGACAGCATCTTACACGTTCCCTTCATTGCTGAAGAGCGCATGCCAGCCACCACATAGTCGTAAGCACGGCGTGATGCCTTCGTATGGTGCGGATGACGGAAAGCGTCGTCCAGCGGTTCGCCCTCCACCTTACGTACCACGTGCGGCGTATAGAAATAGCCGCGATTGGCGATGGTGGCGCCGAGATTGGCTATCTGAAGCGGCGTCAGCGTCACCTCGCCCTGTCCGATGGAGATGGAGACGATGGTCAGTCCGTTCCACGAGCCATGATAGTTGCGGTCATAGTATTCCGCATTCGGTATCATACCACGCTTCTCGCCGGGAAGGTCAATGCCGAGCTTATATCCGAATCCCATCGAAACCATATAGTCACGCCACATGTTCATGGCGTCCTCCACGGTGTGATACTTGGCACGACTGCCTATCATATAATAGAGTCCCCAACAGAAATAGGCGTTGCAGGATGTGGAGATGGCCTCTACAAGGGATATTGGAGAAGAATGGGAGTGACATCCTACGTGAAGTCCGCGGCAATAGAATCCGCGGTGGCAGGGAAATGCCGTCGACGGCGTAACTATTCCTTCAGTTAGATAAGTGAGCGCCTGGGATGTCTTGAACGTCGATCCCGGCGGATACATACCCATGATGGAGCGGTTGAGCAGCGGCTTCCATGCGTCGCGTGATAGCAGACGGTGGTTTTTGCTTCTGGAACGTCCCACCATGATGCGCGGGTCGTAACTCGGAGCAGACACCATGCAGAGCACCTCGCCAGTGGAAGGTTCGATGGCTACGATGGATCCCATCTTGCCCTCAAGCAGACGCTCGCCGAGAGCCTGCAGATTGGCGTCGATGCTGAGCGTCAGGTCTTTGCCCGCCACCGGCCGGCGGTCGTAGATGCCATGCTGATACTGTCCCTGTATGCGTCCTCGGGCGTCACGGAGAAGCACCTGCACGCCCTTCTCGCCTCGCAGCTCCTTCTCGTAATATTTCTCCACACCGAGCTTGCCGATATAGTCGCCCGGCTGGTAATAGCTGTCGTCCTCGATGTCAGCCGGCGATACCTCAGCCACATCGCCGAGGATGTGCGCCGCATAGCCATACTGATACTGTCGGATGCTGCGCTTCTGTACGTAGAAGCCGGGGAATCGGAACATCTTCTCGCGGAAACGGCTGAACTCCTCATACGAGAGCTGGCTCATGAATATCTGCTGCGTATAGCGCGAGTAGCCGGGATTCTTCGAGTAGTCCTTGATGTCGTTCATCCTCTTGATGAAAAACTCCTTGGTGATGCCGAGCGCCTGGCAGAACTCTGTCGTGTCGATGCGTCCGCTCTCCTCGTTCATAATCACCATGATGTCGTAAGCGGGCTGGTTATATACGAGGAGCTTGCCGTTACGGTCGGAGATGGCTCCGCGTGACGGATATTCTATTTTCTTCAGAAAGGCATTCGAGTCGGCGTTCTTCTTATAGTCGTCGCTCAAAAGCTGAAGCGTGAAGAGGCGTATGATATAGACCACGACAATGGCAATGGCCACGCCGCCTATCACATAACGCCGTTTGTCGAGATTGTAGTCGCTCATTTTCGTCTTCTGAGATTTTCGATTACCAATATAAGTACCGTGGTGAGTGCCGTACATGCCGCAACGGTGACAGCCCACTGCAGGATGTTATACATATTGAACGCCTCAAGCGTGAAGAACGTCAGACAGTAGACCAGCACCATGAAGATGGTGTAGCTGACATACTTCGACGTACCGAGCGTGGCGAACGACGGACGGAGGTCGTCGGCGCTGTCGCGGGGCACGAAGAGTGTGAGAAGGTAAGGCTGGAGAAGTCCGAGGAGCGTCATCGAAGCCGCTCCCACTCCCGGCGTGTTGGAGAACACATCCACGGCAAGTCCGATGGCGAAGCTCCAGAGGAGGGTCTGCCAGCGTGGCGTATCGCGTCGTGTGGGCAGCACGAAATATACGTACAGCAGCGGCGTGGCACATCCGAAGAGGCGGATATGATTGAGCACGAGCGTCTGTACGACAACCAGTATGATGAAGAAGACGATGTTTCTGAAGAAATTCAAGTTCATTTTAAGCCTTTCTCTTTACTCACGCGCCTTCAGGGAATCCTGGGCGGCGTGAAGGATTTCGAGTTTCTTGTCCATTTCGGTGTCGTTGATGACGCAGACGTCACGCAGACGGGTGAAGTCGGTGGAGAGGTCCACCTTCAGACGATAGGACATTCCGTTCTCTGAGTTATAGACATGCTTGATGCGTCCGACGAAGATGCCCGGCGGGAATACGGAAGAATAGCCGGACGTAACCACATACTCGCCCAGCTTGAAGTGGGCATGACGCGGGATGTCGTCCACGTAGGCAGATGCGGGCGAGCCTCCGGTCCACTTGAGGTAACCGAAATAGCCTCTTCCCTTTATGGCGCAGCTGATGCTCGACTGCTGGCTGAGCACCGGTATGATGACCGAATAATGGTCTGACGTGAGATAGACGATGCCCACGACTCCAGTGCCGCAGATTACGCCCATGTCTTTCTTTACACCGTCAAGTGAGCCCTTGTCTATGGTGATGAAGTTGTTGGCCTTGTCGAGCGACGAGCTTACCACCTTGGCAGGAATGGTCTGCAGTCCGGCGATGACGTTCTTCTGCATCTTCTCTACGAGGGAAGAGTCGCGTGTGGCTGTGCGCAGCTTCTCGCTGAGCTGTTCCACCTCACGCTCCAGATAGATATTGCGCTGGGTGAGCTGTTCGTTCACGTCGATGAGCGAGAAATACTGTCCCACGGCGGAGTTCCACTCGAAGAGCTTGCCTGACACCGCGTTGGCTGACGAGAACCACACGCTGCCCTGATAGCTGTTGTAGCGGAAGAGCAGCACGGCGCTGATGACTTCGAGCAGGACGAAGACGAACCAATGGTTATGGCGCGAAAGAAAATCTAATAGGTTGCGCATTGTGTTTTAAAAGTGAAAAAAAGTAAAAGAGCAAAAAAAGTAAAAAAGTAAAAAGATAACTTTACCTCTTTACTTTTTTACTGTTTTACTTTCGTTTTTCTTATCTCATAAGGAAGGAGAAGCGGTCGATGTTCTTCAGAGCCACTCCCGCACCCTTGGCAACGCTGTGGAGCGGATCCTCGGCGATGTGGAACGGAATGTTGATCTTATCTGTAAGACGCTTGTCGAGACCGCGGAGGAGAGCTCCGCCACCGCTGAGATAGATGCCGTTCTTCACGATGTCGGCATAGAGTTCAGGCGGTGTGTTCTCCAAAGCGGAGAGCACGGCGTTCTCAATCTTTGCCACTGTCTTGTCCAGGCAGTGTGCAATCTCCTGATAGCATACGGGCACCTCCATCGGGAGAGCCGTGATGCGGTTCGGACCGTGTACGATGAAGTCCTCGGGAGCCTCGTCGCCCAGCTCGGTAAGAGCCGAACCTACGTGTATCTTGATACGCTCTGCCATACGCTCCGAAACCTTCACGTTGTGCTGGCGCGACATATACTCCTGGATGTCGGCGGTGAGGTCGTCACCTGCGGTACGGATGGAGTTGTTAGATACGATGCCGCCAAGTGAGATAACGGCAATCTCCGTAGAACCGCCACCTATATCGACAATCATGTTGCCTTCCGGGGCTTCCACATCAATGCCGATGCCGATGGCTGCTGCCATAGGCTCGAAGATAAGGTAGACGTCACGACCGTCAGCGTGCTCGGCGCTGTCGCGTACGGCGCGCAGCTCCACCTCGGTGGAACCTGAAGGAACGCCGATGACCATGCGGAGCGACGGCGAGAAGAGACGGCTGCCTGTATGGACCATCTTGATAAGTCCGCGCATCATCTGCTCGCAGGCTGTAAAGTCGGCGATGACGCCGTCACGCAGAGGGCGGATGGTGCGGATGTTGTCATGAGTCTTCTCATACATCATCTTCGCCTTCGATCCGACGGCAATCATCTTGTCGGTGCGGCGGTCGAGAGCCACTACCGACGGCTCGTCAACGACGATCTTGTCATCGCTGATGATGATGGTGTTGGCAGTGCCAAGGTCCATCGCAATTTCTTGTACGAATGATAAAAATCCCATATTTTCAGTATTCTTTATCCTTATCTAAAAACAGATCTGTTTCTGCAACAGTCTTTTTCTTTATTTCTCAAACCAGGCGTGGATGGCAGTGTCGTAGTGGCTGCTTACGCCGAAAGCGCGAGTAGCGAACATCTTGCGGTCCTCGAGGTCTGTCTGAGCGCCCTTCTTGTTAAGGATGTCGAGAAGCACGCCGTATTCTGCCTTGCTGGGCACGATAACCACGTCCTTGAAGTTCTTGGCTCCTGCACGGATGAGCGAGATACCGCCTATATCGATCTTCTCGATGATGTCAGCCTCTGAAGCTCCGCTTGCTACGGTCTGCTCGAAGGGATAGAGGTCGACGATTACGAGGTCGATTTCAGGGATGGCATATTCTGCCATCTGCTGCTGGTCGCCTTCGTTGTCGCGACGAGCGAGGATGCCACCGAAAATGCGGGGATGGAGCGTCTTTACGCGTCCGCCGAGAATTGAGGGATAAGAGGTGACGCTCTCCACTGCCTGACACTCGTAGCCGAGTGACTCAATGAAAGTTTGAGTGCCGCCTGTTGAAAGAAACTTCACACCTTCTTCGTTCAGCTTCTTGAGAAGCTCGTCGAGACCATCCTTGTGGAAAACCGAGATAAGCGCGGTCTTGATTTTTTTTGTACCAGCCATTTTTTTGTTGTCGTAAAATTTATGTTCTTATAGAGCCTGGATAAAGCCAAAAGCTATCCTTTGAACTGCAAAGTTAGTAAAAACCAATGACATTATTATTATAAAAATTCAAAAAACTACGGATTTAACCAAATTTGTTGACATATACAACTGAGCCACCGCCACTTGTGGCAGATTTGAGCCACACACATGCACAATATTTGCCTTTCAAACGCTCAATACTGCGAGCTGAGCGCACAAAGAAATCTTCGGTGCGAAATTCTCGAGTTTTGAGCGTGCAAGCCCATGACGCTCACACACAGCAGGTTATGACGTTCACGACAGAAATGTGCAACAAACCGTTGGCTCAAACATATATGTTTAGGCTGCAAAAGTGCCGCTTTAGCAATGCAATAGTGCCACTATTACCCACCAATAGTGCCGCTATTACACACCAATAGTGCCACTATTACACATCAAAAGCGCCGCTATTGGAAAACAAGGGCGTCATTTCCTCGGCAAAACACCATAAAAACGGCATGACAACTCTCCAGAATCAAAATTTTATTTGTAATACATTTTTACTGTTTGTACGATATTTGCATAACCTGCAAACACCACGAAAGGGACGGAAAAGGAGAGAACGAAAAAAGGCTTACAGCATAAACTGTAAGCCTTTGAGAATCGTAGCGGGACCCAGGATTGAACTGGGGACCTCATGATTATGAATCATGCGCTCTAACCAGCTGAGCTATCCCGCCATCGTTTGATTGCGGGTGCAAAGGTAATACATTTTTGTTAACCTCCAAAACTTTTGGCAGAAAAAATTCATATTTCGGATAAAAAAGTGTATTTTTGCAGAAAAAAGAGACTCCGCACCCCTAAAATCACTACACAAACAACAAAAAACGATCTATCATAATGGAAAAATCAAGAATCGAGATAGAGCACACCCTTAACTCCACATCACGAAATATCATCTGGCAACTTATCGGAACGGCTGCCGGATTGGAGAAATGGCTTGCCGACTCCGTACAGATTGACGGCGACAAGGCGGAATTCGGATGGGGCGACGACTGGCGCCATCACGAAATAAGATGCGCCACGGTGATAACGATAGACAAGTTTAAGCGAATCGTGTGGAGATGGGACGACGAAAACGACACGTCGTACGTCGAGATAAGAATGGAGCGAAGCCAGATGACACAACAGTATACATTATATATAACGGACTTCACGGACGAGGACGACATGGAATGGCTCCGAGATGCATGGAAGCACAACTTCAAGCGGCTCTACCAGTCGTGCGGAGTTTGACTCCATGACACCACAAAGCACACGGACGAACCGCTACTAATACCATATTTTAGGCATATACGCAAGAAATTAACGAGTATTTTGGATGTATGTAAATTATTTATGCTAATTTTGCAATACAATATAATATGACATCGCGCATACGCCTATATATAATAAGGTAAAAACAAAACGTAATGTTCCGCATAAAGAAATTAGATATTTTCATAGCCAAGCAGTTCGGACTCCTGTTCATAGGAACCTTCTTCATCTGCCAGTTCGTGCTGATGATGCAGTTCCTGTGGCGATATATTGACGAACTCATTGGCAAGGGCCTGTCAATGGACGTCCTCGCGGAGTTTTTCTGGTATATGGGACTGATGCTCGTGCCGCAGGCACTGCCGCTCGCCATCCTCCTTTCGTCGCTCATCACCTTCGGAAACATGGGCGAAAGCTCGGAGCTGACGGCAATAAAGGCAGCGGGAATATCACTGATGCAGGCTTTCCGGTCGCTGATTGTCATAACCCTGCTGACATTCCTCGCATCGCTCTACTTCCAGAATTCCATCGGCCCCCACGCACAAAGACAGCTCTCGCTCATGCTCTTGTCAATGAAGCAGAAAAGCCCGGAGCTCGAAATACCGGAAGGCATCTTCTACGACGGCATACCCAACTCGAACATATACGTCCACCACAAGGACATGCAGTCGGGCAAGCTCTACTCCATCATGATTTACCGCATGACAGGATCGTACGAAGACCAGGCCATCATCCTTGCCGACTCAGGCATGCTGCAGGCGACAGCCGAAAAGAAACACCTACTCATGACGCTATGGAGCGGCGAGTGGTTTGAGAACATGCAGTCGCAGGAACTCGCAGGAAGCGCAGCCGTGCCCTACCGTCGCGAGTCGTTCACGTCAAAGCGAATACTGCTCGACTATGACGGCGACTTCAACATCAACGACGCTTCGTCAATGTCGAACGACGCAAGAGGAAAGAGCTTCTCGAAGATAACGCACGACATGGACTCCATAAAGGAGACGTATGACAGCATAGGACGAGCATACTATAACGACGACAAGCGCATGGCGTATGCCCTGCCGATGGTGTCGAAGACCGACTCGCTGCGGGCAATGAAGCTTGCCGCAACCGACAAGTATGACGTCGACTCGACCTTCGCCAAGCTGTCGCTCGACCAGCAGCGGTCTGCCACAAGCATCGCAGTACAGAAAGCACAGTCGAAGATGTCCGACCTCAGCTTCAAGGCGATGATAACCACCGACGGCGACAGGCTGATAAGAATGCACAAGATAGAATGGGTGGCGAAGATAACGCTGGCGCTGTCGTGCATCATCTTCTTCTTCATCGGCGCTCCGCTCGGAGCCATCATCCGAAAGGGAGGACTGGGATTGCCTGTATTGATATCCGTGCTGGTGTTCATCCTCTACTACATCCTCGACAACTCGGGATACCAGATGGCAAAGCGCGGCATGTGGGCTATATGGTTTGGAAAAGGACTTGCACCGGCAGTGCTCATACCGATGGCAGTGTTCTTCACGTATAAAGCCAACAAGGACTCCGTGGTGTTCAACATGGACGCCTACGTGGACATCATGAGACGACTGCTCGGACTGCGCGTCAAGCGACCCATCTACCGCAAGGAAGTTGTGATAAACGACCCCGCATACGCTGACGACCTCAGACGACTGGACGCCATAACGGAGAGAATAACCGAATACTCGGCTACGCACAAGCTGAAGCACGCACCCAACTGGGTGAAGGTGTTCTTCAAGTACGAGCCTGACCACCTCATCGAGAATATCAACGAGGAACTGGAAGCCGTAATAGAAGACCTCAGCAACTCGCGCGACCGCACCATCGTCAATCATCTGAGCGCCTACCCGATGATGTCCGTAAAGGCCCATACACGCCCCTTCGAGCGCAAATGGATGAACATCGTTTCGGCAGCTATAATACCCGTGGGCTTCGTGCTCTACCTGCGCATGTGGCGATTCCGCCTGAGACTGTGGAAAGACCTGCAGAGAGTGAAGCAGGAGAACCAGATAATAACAGACAGAATAAGAATAATACTCGCTAAAAACAAATAAAAAAAACAACATAACTGATATGGAAGAATTCAAGCTAAGCAGCATCGAAGATGCAGTGAAGGACTTCAAGGAAGGAAAATTCGTAATCGTCGTGGACGATGAAGACCGCGAGAACGAGGGCGACCTCATCATCGCAGCCGAGAAGATCACACCCGAGAAAGTGAATTTCATGCTCAAGAACGCACGAGGCGTGCTCTGCGTGCCTATCACGCTCTCCAGATGCGAGGAGCTTGACCTCCCCCATCAGGTAAGCGACAACACCAGCATGCTCGGCACACCGTTCACCATTACGGTGGACAAGCTCGAGGGCTGCACCACAGGCGTGTCTATCCATGACCGCGCAGAGACCATCAAGGCCCTCGCCGACCCCGCTTCCACACCGAAGACATTCGGACGCCCGGGCCACATCAATCCGCTCTACGCACAGGACAATGGCGTGCTGAGACGCAGCGGACACACAGAGGCAACCATCGACCTCTGCCGCCTCGCAGGACTGCAGCCAGCAGGTGCGCTCATGGAAATCATGAACGACGACGGAACAATGGCTCGCATGCCGGACCTCCAGATAAAGGCAAAGGAATGGGGACTGAAAATCATCACCATCAAGGACCTCATCGCCTACCGCCTGAAGAAGGAATCTATTATAGAGGTGGGAGAAGAAGTGGACATGCCCACAGAATGGGGACACTTCCGCCTTATCCCGTTCCGCCAGCAGAGCACAGGACTGGAGCACATGGCTCTCGTAAAGGGAGAATGGCACGAGGACGAACCTATCCTCGTACGCGTACATTCGTCATGCGCCACAGGCGACATCCTCGGATCGAAGCGCTGCGACTGCGGACAGCAGCTCCACAAGGCAATGGAGATGATTGAGAAGGAAGGTAAGGGCGTAGTTATATACATGCAGCAGGAAGGCCGCGGCATCGGACTGATGAACAAGATTGAGGCTTACAAGCTGCAGGAAGAAGGCTACGACACCGTGGACGCCAACGTGCACCTCGGATTCAAGCCTGACGAGCGCGACTACGGCTGCGGAGCGCAGATGCTTCGTCATCTCGGCGTACACAAGATGCGTCTGCTGACCAACAACCCCACAAAGCGTGTCGGACTGGAGGCTTACGGACTCGAGATTGTGGAGAACGTGCCTATAGAAGTGGTGCCCAATGAGTACAACGAGCGCTATCTTCGTACAAAGCGTGACCGCATGGGTCACACACTCCACCTTAAATAAGAAGGTGGCAAAGCAGAATATTTAGCTTATCAACTAGATATTAAAATCAAAATCTTATCGTATTTTTATAGCGGGGGGCGAGTCGTGAGATTTACCCCCCCCGTTTTGTATATATAGAGTATTACTTTAACCGAAACACCAAAGCTATCACCCTTTTTTAAAGTTTTTTATCCTCCGACTACCAATTCGACTAATATTTCTTCGCAAAACTCATTTTTTATACTTAATTTTGCAAGAAATTATAACAAATACTATTCAAAAACATGGCAGAATTATCCAATCGCCTCAATCGTCTTGCCCCATCAGCCACACTCGCAATGTCGCAGAAGAGCAGCGAGATGAAGGCACAAGGCGTAGATGTTATAAACTTAAGTGTAGGAGAACCCGACTTTAACACCCCCGATCACATCAAGGAAGCCGCGAAGAAAGCTATCGAAGACAACTTCTCGCGCTACTCTCCCGTACCAGGTTATCCTGAACTCCGCAAGGCCATCGTAGCCAAGCTGAAGAACGAGAACGGACTCGACTACAGCATGTCCGAGATTCTCGTGTCGAACGGAGCCAAACAGAGCGTCTGCAACACAGTAATGGCTCTCGTAAACGACGGAGAGGAAGTGATAATACCGGCACCGTATTGGGTAAGCTATCCGCAGATGGTGAAACTCGCAGGAGGAACACCCGTCATCGTGAACGCAGGTTTCGACCAGGACTTCAAGATGACACCCGAACAGCTGGAAGCTGCCATAACACCGAAGACAAGAATGCTCATCCTCTGCTCGCCGAGCAACCCTACCGGCAGCGTATACTCAAAGGAGGAGCTGGAAGCACTCGCAGAGGTGATAAAGCGTCATGAAGGACTCTACGTCCTCGCCGACGAGATATATGAGCACATCAATTACGTGGGTCACCACGAAAGCATAGCACAGTTCCCCGGCATGAAGGAACGCTCAATCATTGTCAACGGCGTGTCAAAGGCATACGCAATGACAGGATGGCGCATCGGATTCATCGCCGCACCGGAATGGATTGTCAAGGGATGCAACAAGCTCCAGGGACAGTACACCAGCGGACCGTGCTCAGTAAGCCAGAAAGCAGCAGAGGCAGCATACACCACATCACAGGAATGCGTCGAGACAATGCGTAAGGCATTCGAACGCAGACGCGACCTCATCGTAAGCCTCGCCAAGGAAATCCCGGGACTGGAAGTCAACTGCCCGCAGGGAGCCTTCTATCTTTTCCCCAAGTGCTCAAGCTTCTACGGAAAGAGCTACGAGGGCAGAAAGATAGAGACGTCAACAGACCTCGCCATGTTCCTCCTCGAAGAAGGACACGTAGCGACAGTGGGCGGAGATGCCTTCGGCGACCCTGAATGCTTCCGCATGAGCTACGCCACAAGCGACGACAACATCCGCGAGGCGATGCGACGCATAAAGGAAACGCTGGCAAAGCTGAAATAAAAATATGTTAAAAGACGGCTATTAACACGATTATTTGGTAATAATTGCTAACTTTGCGATGCTCAAGTGGCAAAAACAGTAACATCAATTCCATAATCGATAGAAACCATACTTCTACAAACAGCAGCGGCGCGGAAACGAGCCGCCGTCTGCGCGTAAAGGAATGGAGTGAAATAGCTTAAAAACCAACAAGTTAATAAAAAACCCAAACAAAAGGATAAATTTTTATAACCATTAATAACTTATTAAATTCTAAAAACAATTATGGCAACTACACAAGCTAAAGTGAATCCGAAGAAGAAGTCTTCGGGATTCCAGGGTGTTAAAAATGCGTTCTTTATCATCCTTGTATGTTTTGTACTCGCAGTGCTTTTCTTCAAGTACATCCTTGGTGCTCCTGAGCACTTCGTAAACGGTGATCCGACACAGCCGGTTAAGGACGGTAACCTCATGGGTACAGTCTACAAAGGTGGTGTTGTCGTTCCTGTGATCATCACACTTCTCTTCTCTGTAATCGCTCTCTCTATCGAGCGTTTCTTCGCTCTCCGTACAGCTTTCGGTAAGAGCTCACTCGGTAAGTTCGTCATCAACGTAAAGCAGGCCATCACAGCTGGTGATATGGCTAAGGCTCAGCAGCTCTGCGACAAGCAGCAGGGTAGCGTTGCTAACGTAGTAGGCGCTTCTATCGCTGCTTACAACGAGATGGAGCACACTCCTAACCTCAAGCGTGCACAGAAGGTGGCTAAGATTCAGCAGGCTCACGAGGAGGCTACTCAGCTCGAGATGCCTACTCTCCAGATGAACATGCCTATCGTCGCTACTATCGTTACACTCGGTACTCTTACCGCTCTTTTCGGTACTGTGGTTGGTATGATCCGTTCATTCGCCGCTCTTGCTTCAGGTGGTGGTGGTGACTCTCTCCAGCTTTCAGAAGGTATCTCTGAGGCCCTTGTTAATACCGCATCTGGTATTTTGACATCATGGGTAGCCGTAGTATCATATAACTACTATTCAAACAAGATCGATAAGCTGACATACGCTCTTGACGAAGTAGGTTACACTATTGCTAAGACATACGAAGCAAACCACGCAGACGAGGCTTAATTTTACTAACCCTTTAAAACATTTATCATTATGGGTAAAGTAAAAGTTAAGAAAGCGGACGTCTGGATAGACATGACTCCTATGTCGGACGTGATGGTCCTCTTGCTGACATTCTTCATGTTGACATCAACATTCGTGAAGAACGAGGCAGTGAAGGTCGTTACTCCGGGTTCGGTATCTGAAATCAAGGTGCCGGAGTCAAATGTCTTGACAGTACTCTGCGACAAGGACGGCCGAATCTTCGTAGGTATGGACAATCCTCGAAGAATGGGCGAGCTCGTTCAGGGCATGGCTGACCAGTACGGTGTACAGCTCACCAAGAAGCAGTTTGAGACTGCTCAGGGTGCTGCCACTATCGGTGTCAATATGCAGGATCTCGCATCCGCTCTGAACCAGGAAGACAGATTGAATGAATTCCAGGCTACAAAGGGTATCCCCACTGATAGCGTGGACGGTAAGATGAGCCAGTTCCAGGATTGGATAAAGATGGCTCGCGATAACAACGGCTCGGATATGAAGCTCGCCATCAAGGCGGACGCAGGCACTCCGTACAAGGTCATCAAGAAGATGATGTCGGAGCTCCAGGACATGAGCGAGAACCGTTACTATCTCATTACCGCGCTTAAATCAAAATCGGAGGACTAAGACATGGCAAAGAAAAAAGCAAGCAGACAGAAAAAGATGCAGACCCGCGTGGACTTCACGCCTATGGTGGACATGATGATGCTTCTTATCACGTTCTTCATGCTCTGTACATCTTTGGCTAAGCCTCAGACTATGAACCTGACCATGCCTTCTAACGACGAGAATATCTCTGATAAGGATCGTAACGCTGCTAAGGCATCACAGACCGTCACTATTTATGTGTGTGGTAACGACAAGATATATCACGTGGATGGCTTGCCTAAGTATGATGACCCTAACTGTCTGAAGGAAACATCATGGGGCCAGAAGGGTATCCGCTCGGTGCTCTTCAACCACATCACAGAGGACGGTTCGCAGCCTGTTAAGGATATCATGATGGCAAAGGACGCTCTTGACAAGAAGAAGCTCGCTAACCCCGCAGCTTATCCGGAGGAAGTGTATGACGCTGCTCTGACTAAGATTAAGAAGGGTGAGCTTGAGACAGGCAAGGTGCCGACAATGACCATCATTATCAAGTGTACAGACGAGGCATCTTACAAGAACATGGTGGATGCTTTGGACGAGATGACTATCTGCAGTATTGGTACATACGTCATTGACAAGATCAATGAGCAGGACGCTAAGCTCCTTGCCTCAAAAGGTATCAAGTAAATGACTATTAATTAAAGAAAGGACTAAGAAATGTCAAAAATAGATTTGATATCCAATGAATGGACTGACCTTGTATTCGAGGGCAGAAACCAGGCATATGGAGCCTATAAGTTGCGCAAGGGCACTGCCAAGCGTAATGTTTGGGCGTTACTCATCGTAGGCCTTGCTGCAGCACTCCTCTATCTCGGACTCCAACTTCAGAAAATGGCAGAGGCAAACAAGAAGGTCGAGAACACTCAGGCCGTTGAGCTTGCCAAGCTGAACACAGAGAAGAAGGAAGCCAAAGTTGAGAAGAAGGAAATCATCAAGCAAGAGCCTGAAAAGGTTGTTGAGCAGGTTAAGTCTTCAGTTAAGTTCACCGCTCCTATCATCAAGAAGGATAGCGAGGTGAAGGAAGAGGACGAGATCAAGCTCGATGAGGTACAGAAGAGCGACAAGGCTGTCGGCGCCTTCACTGTTGAGGGTAACGACGAGGTAGGTGGCGCTGTGCTCAAGGCTAAGGAAGATATCGCTGCTCCGGAGCCTCCGAAGCACGTGGTTGAGGAGACTAAGATCTTCACCGTAGTAGAGCAGATGCCTATGTACCCCGGCGGCGACGCAGCTCTTATGGGTTACCTCCGCGACAACATCAAGTACCCGACTGTTGCTGCTGAGAACGGCGTGCAGGGTCGTGTTGTTGTGGGCTTCGTCGTAGAGCGTGACGGTTCTATCACTGACGTTAATATCCTCCGTGGCGTTGACCCGTCACTCGACCGTGAGGCTATGCGCGTGGTGAAGAGCATGCCAAGGTGGAATCCTGGTAAGCAGAACGGTTCTGCCGTTCGCGTTAAGTATCAGGTTCCTGTATCGTTCCGTCTGCAGTAATGCAGCCTGAAACATCAAGGCTTACAACCACAATTTGAAATGAACACTACAAAATCTTACCGAAACATGTAGGATTGGAATGCGAATAGCCACCCTTGTGGCTTCCACGGCTTTGCTGAGGAAGCCGCAAGGGTGGCTCAATTTAAACCCAAAACAACAAACACCCTGAGATTAACAGTAAAACGCCGATGCGATTTGAGAAGTTAAGTATATCATCAAGAGATTAGAAAAGCAACTCATTAATCGGCACAAACAACATGGATATGAAAAGAATAGCAAATACTATATATATAATGACAGTCGCCATTATGGTTGTACTTATGGCGGCATGCACACAGAAGAAGCCAAACAAGGACGGACGTACAGACACAACAACGTCCGGCAAGATAACATTTGCCTGTGACGAAAGCTTCAGCCCCATCATCGAAGAGCAGAAAGAAGTGTACGAGGCATTATACCCTAACACCAAATTAGTGCCCGACTACATCCCCGAAGTGGACGGCGTAAACCTCTTGCTCAAGAACAAGGTATGGCTGACCATCGCAGCACGCAACTTCACAGAGAAGGAAAAAGCCTATCTGAAGGGCCTCAACCAGATACCTGAGGCTGTGCCTCTCGCATACGATGGCATGGCGCTGATATGCAACAACAACAACCTCGACTCATGCATTACCGTCAAGGACGTTAAGCGAATCCTCACAGGACAGGTAACAAACTGGAACCAGGTGAACAAAGGTTCGAAGCTGGGCGAGATTTGGGTTTGCTTCGATAACAAGCGTTCAAGCGCTGTAAGCTACTGCGTTGACTCTATACTCGGTGGCAAGACCATCGACAATCCCAATATCTTCGCAGCAAAGAACTCAAAAGACGTTATTGACTACGTGGCACGCACACCGAACGCCATAGGCATCATCGGATCGAACTGGCTGAACGACAAGCGCGACACCACCAACACTACATGGAATAAAGCCATAACCGTAATGTCGGTATCAAAGCTTGATGTAGCCACACCGATGAACTCATGGAAGCCTTATCAGGCATGGCTCCTCAACGGACGCTATCCGTTCGTGCGCACCATCTACGCCCTGCTCAATGACGGCAGAAGAGGACTTCCCTGGGGATTCGCCCACTTCATAGAATCGCCACGCGGTCAGCTCATCATCTTCAAGTCTGGACTGCTGCCTACAAGAGGAGAGATAACCATCAGGGACGTGAACGTCAGCAATTAAGCAAAAAGATGCTGACAGAAGTTAAACAAAGGTAAAATCCTACATATACACAATAGTTTCGCGCAATCAGCGTTTAAACTATAATACATTCCTTGCGTCAATGCACAAAAGGAAAGAAGCGGCAATACAAGAGAACAGCAAAACTAAATGTAGAACATTCTTAAAAAGAAAAAGGAATTATGAAAACAATACAATATCTCGTAGCAGGAGCCATGATGCTCAGCATCTCAGCTCCGTCAATGGCACAGGACGTTAAGTCACAGGTAACAGCCATCACAAAAGTAGTAGTAGACGCCAAGGGTGACGTCAACGCCACAAAGGCTCAGGTGAAGGACTTCATGAAGGCCAACAAGAAGAACGCAGAAGCTCTTGCAGGTCTCGGACGCGCTTTCCTCACAGCCAAGAATTATGAGCAGGCTAAGGTTTACGCCGACATGGCTATGAAGTTCGGCAAGAACGACGCAGCTGGCTATATCCTCCGCGGTGACATCGCCTCAGCAGAGGACAACGGTGGTGAAGCAGCATCTTACTATGAGATGGCCACACAGCAGGCTCCGCAGGAACCCTCTGCATACGTAAAGTACGCCCGTGTTTACCAGAAGGTTGACCCGCAGGGCGCAGTAGCTATGCTTGAGAAGCTCCGCTCAGTAAAGCCAGACTATCCTGTTGATGCAGCTGCTGGTTATATGTACTCTTCAAACAACCAGTTGAAGTCAGCAATGAACTATTACAACAAGGTGCAGGATCCTTCTACTCTTGAAGACTACATCCTCTTCGACTATGCTTCTACAGCATACGTACTCGACGAGTTCGAGAAGGCTCAGAACCTCGCAGACGCAGGTATCCACAAGTATCCGCAGTACAGCTCATTCAACCGTATCGGTCTCTTCGCAGCAGACAAGCAGAAGAAGTATGCAGAGGCAGTGACATACGGCAAGAATCTCTTCGCCGCTACTGACACCATCAAGTACACAGCTGCTGACTATAGCTACTATGCTGACGCTCTCATCAACACTGGTGACACACAGGCAGCTGTCGACGCTTACAAGAAGATTTCAGAGGTTGACCCTGAGAACAAGGAAGTGAACAAGCTCATCGCAATGGCTTACTCAAAGGGCAAGCAGTTCCCTGAGGCTGTAGCCGCTTACAACAAGTATCTTGAGGTTATGGGGGACGAAATCACATACAAGGACTACGACAGCTTCGCAGACATCTATTTAGAGCAGGCTGAAGCAGCTACAACAGACGCAGCCAAGGACGCTGCTTACAAGAACGCTGCCGACATGTACGGCAAGATTGCAGAGAAGTTCGACTATGCTGCCATCTACGCTGTCAACAAGCAGGCTACTGTTTACCACCTCATCAACCCGGACGTAAAGGCTGGTATCGCTCTCCCCTACTACAAGAAGCTCGCCGAGCTGGTAGAGGCAAAGGCAGACAAGACTGATTCTGACATTAACAAGCTCGCCACAGCTTACACTTACCTCGCCGTTCACTATATCCAGAACGACAAGAAGACAGAGGCTAAGCACTGGGCTGCCAAGCTGCTTGAGATTCGTCCTGACGATCCCAACGCAACACAGATCATGAACATCAAGTAAGGTGTTGTTAGGGTTCTCAGATAGAACTGCAATGTTCAGACAGAACACTTATCATTACTAAAATAACAAGAGATTGCTCAGTTGAGGGTTATACATCCTCACCGAGCAATCTCTTTTTTTGTTTACGTTAAAGGAATGGGTAAACAGGAATTTATCTGTGAGGTAGCTGTGTTAGGCAGGGCTTTAACAAAAACCTTTATCCACATACCTTTTGTTGTCACACCCTACGGGTGCCAACAAAAGGAAAACCAAACAAAACACAAGGAAACAAGAAGGACTTGTTCTTGTGTTTTTCTTTGTTTTTCCCGTTTATGGGCGCGTGCTGTGCACAAATAAAAGGCTTTACGTTAGGTTGTCGAAAACTGGTTCTCGTAAGACCTAATGTAAAGCCTTTTATTTAAATCCGATAGGATTTGCGCCCATAAACGGATTGTGGAGAAAGGTTTTTGTCAAAGCCCTGCCTAATATGGCAATCTCACCGCTAAACTGCAATTTATATTACAATGCAAAACGAGGAGGATATGGCATATTCCCAAATAGCCCATGCTTACATTCCTATAAACAGCAAACGCGCCCAGAACCTTTCGGATTCTGGGCGCGTTGTTAGTTTGGTTGCTTGGTCAAGCCACTCGATTAGTCGAGCTGAGCGAGCTTGTTGTCAGAGCCGAGCACGTCAATGATCTTGTGCTTGTACATCTGCTCCATGAGGTCGCGAGCGGGACCGCAGTACTTACGCGGGTCGAACTCACCTGGTTTGTCGTGGAATACCTTGCGAACAGCAGCGGTGAATGCGAGACGTGAGTCAGAGTCGATGTTGATCTTGCAAACAGCGCTCTTAGAAGCCTTGCGGAGCTGCTCCTCAGGAATACCAACAGCGTCGGGCAACTTGCCACCGAACTCGTTGATCATGTCAACATACTCCTGGGGAACTGAAGAAGAACCGTGGAGAACGATTGGGAATCCAGGGAGCTTCTCCATGATCTCGTCGAGGACGTCGAATGCCAATGGAGGAGGAACGAGCTTGCCGGTCTTCGGGTCGCGTGTGCACTGCTCCGGTGTGAACTTGTAAGCACCGTGAGAAGTACCGATAGAGATAGCGAGTGAGTCAACACCTGTGCGGCTTGTGAAGTCGATAACCTCCTCAGGCTTTGTATAGTGGCATACGTCTGAAGAAACCTCGTCCTCAACACCTGCCAATACACCGAGCTCACCCTCTACAGTTACGTCGAACTGATGAGCGTAGTCTACAACCTTCTTTGTAAGAGCGATGTTCTCCTCGTAAGGAAGAGCAGAACCGTCGATCATTACTGAAGAGAAGCCGAGGTCTACACAGCTCTTGCAAAGCTCGAAGCTGTCACCGTGGTCAAGGTGAAGAACAATCTCAGGATGCTTGCAGCCAAGCTCCTTAGCATACTCAACGGCACCCTCTGCCATGTAGCGGAGAAGAGTCTCGTTAGCGTAGTTGCGGGCACCCTTAGAAACCTGAAGGATAACCGGCGACTTGAGCTCTGAAGAAGCCTTGATGATGGCCTGGAGCTGCTCGAGGTTGTTGAAGTTGAATGCAGGGATAGCATAACCACCCTTGATGGCTCTTGCGAACATATCACGAGTGTTCACCAAGCCCAATTCTTTGTAGTTTACCATAATTGTATAAAAAATAGTTTTTATAAAACGTTTATATATATCGTTTTTTTACTAAGTGCAAAGTTAACATATTAATTTGTCACTACAAAGTTAACATTCATTTTTTTACATTACATTAGTATTTCTGCTATCCCCAGTTTACATTTCATAAACATTACGATTAGTATAAAAAAGGCGTGCAAACCGAAATATCAGAACAAATCATTGGATAATCGGAACATTATCACTACATTTGCAGCGTGTGGATGTACCTAACCATACCATACTAAAACAAAATATCAAGAAAACTACATCATATTTTTTATAACTTAAATCAAGAAACATGGGAAAAGGTTTTTCTAAACAGAATTGGATGTGGGGCTTCTTCGGAGCCGCCGCATGTTCCATGCTATCATTTTCCTCCTCGGCTTATGCAGGCACTGCCTACAAGAAGAGTCCTGAGGTGCTTATGCAACAGTATGGAAGCATAACCATCAAGGGTGTCGTAAAGGATGCCAATGGCGAACCCGTCATCGGAGCATCTGTGAAGATGGTAGGCGGCAAGGCCGGAACCATCACCGACGTAGACGGACGCTTTGCCATGCAGGTGAAGCCGGGAGCAAGCGTAGAGGTATCATACATCGGATATCTGCCTGAGACGTTCAAGGCCATTCAGAACGCCAAGGACTTTAACATCACACTCCGTGAGGACAGCAAAATGCTGAACGAGGTGGTTGCCATCGGTTATGGCACAGCCACGAAGAAGAAGGACCTTTCGGCTGCCATCGGCGTTGTCAGCAACGTTGACGAACTCGCCGTACGCCCTGTCACCTCCACCGAAGGCATGCTTCAGGGACAGCTTGCCGGTGTGACCGTCACAGCTGACGGCGGCGACCCTACTGCCAATCCCAACATCGTAATCCGTGGCCAAGGCTCGCAGAACGGCGACAACGTGCTGTGGGTGGTTGACGGAGTGCCCGGCGCTCCCATCGCTTCACTTAACGACATCGAGTCTATCGTAGTGCTCAAGGACGCCGCTTCGGCTGCCATCTACGGTGCACAGTCCGGAGCGGGCGGCGTAGTGCTCGTAACCACAAAGAAAGCCAAGAAGGGCCAGACATCCATCTCGTACGACGGCATGGTGGGCATCCGCAACGCCATGAATCTCCCCACTCCGCTCAACGCCGAGCAGGAGATTGAGATGCGCAAGCGCTCGTATGCCAGTGCAGGAATGAATCTGCCCACTGGTTGGGACGTTACGAAGAACCCGTGGGTGGGCACCACACGCACCAACTGGATGGACGAGGTGTTCCGCACCGCTTTCTATCAGCGCCATAACGTAGCGCTCAGCACCGGCAACGAGACATCCACCAACCGCCTCTCATTCGCTTATGACAACGATGAGGGTATCATGCGCTACACTTTCAACAAGAACCTCGCACTCCACTACACCGGCAAGTATCAGCTCAACAAGTGGGTATCCATCAGCGAAGACTTCGTATGGAAGAACACGGAGAACCGCACCACTGCCACAAACGAGGGCTACACCGGACCTATCCTCTCCGCCATCTACATGCCTGCCAGCGCCACCGTATACAGCCCGTTCACACAGAGCGGATTCGGCGGCACCACAACTGAGGATCCAGCCTACATAGCCAAGTACGGATCTAACTTCGCTGACATCCACGGCGATGCTGTCAATCCGATAAACACTCTCTCATCTAAGAATATCTTCAACCGCACCAACGATGCATGGTCTACCACATCGTTGGAAATCGGCAACGTCATTCCTGGACTGAAGTTCGTGAGCCGCTTCACATACAACCTCCAGACCAACTACTACAAGCAGTTCTCACCGCGTCGTGACGAGGTGGGCAAGCCGGACGGTGCCAACTCTCTTGACGAGAGCACATACCGCACCGACCAGTGGAAGACGGAGAACACGCTTACTTATGACAATACCTTCGGCAAGCACACCGTGGGCGCCCTCTTCTCCACCACCGCCGACCACTACAACGTGCGCGGCTTCGAGGTTAACGGCAAGACATTCGCTGACGAGTCGGCTTACCTACAGTATCTCGCTTACGCCGGATCAGTATCCGCCAAGGACTATCTCACCGGTCCTGACGCCAACGTCTCGCTCATCGGCCGCTTGGCTTACTCTTACGACGACCGCTACTTCCTCACCGCTTCTTGGCGCCGCGACTATGCCGGTCGTCTGCCCAAGACAAAGAACCACGGCGACTTCCCCGCTGTCACAGCAGGTTGGAAGATCTCCAACGAATCGTTCTTCCCGAAGAATGACGTAGTGTCGCTCTTGAAGCTCCGCGCTTCTTGGGGCCGTGTGGGCAACCTCGGTTCCATCGGCTACAACTATCGCTCGGCTCTGCTCTCAAAGAACTCATGGCAGGAGCAGGCACAGTACGGTGTCGAGAAAAACAAGTTGTGGGATACGTTCATCTATAATTCTATAGCTCTCAACAACAACCTTACTTGGGAGACATCTGAGCAGTTCGACCTTGGTCTTGACATCAACATGTTCAACGACCGCTTGGCTATGCAATTCGACTGGTACGAGAAGCGCACCTTCGACCTCATCCAGACACAGTCAATGAACTGGCCCAGCTCTATCGGTCTGGACGCCATGCTCGTCAATCAGGGCGAGGTCCGCAACCGTGGCTTCGAGGCATCCATTAACTGGAACGACCGCATCAACAAGGACTGGTCATACTTCGTAAGCGGCAACTTCTCATGGCTGAAGAACTGGGTTAGCGACATAGGCGTGAAGGACGCTGAAGGCAACAAGGGCGTATGGACCGGCGACGGCTCGTTCCGCATCATTCCTTACTGCTATCAGGACGCAGAGGGGCAGCCCCTCGGATCCTTCTATCTTATCAAGAACGCAGGCATCTTCCAGAGCGACGCAGAAGCAGCTGCATACGTCGACAAGGACGGCAACCGCATCCAGCCCAACGCAAAGGCAGGCGACCTGAAGTTCATCGACAAGAACGGCGACGGCAAGATCACCGACGACGACCGCCAGTACTGTGGCTCTGCCACTCCGAAGTACACATTCTCGCTCTCAGGTGGCTTCACATGGAAAGACCTCTCGTTCTCTGCAATGCTTCAGGGTGTGGCAGGCGCCAAGGCCATGAACGTGGCTAAGTGTATGACCCTCTCTGACGTTGAGGGCAACTTCAACCGCGACTCGCGCATCCTCGACGCTTGGAGCGAGACCAACCGCGGCTCTGACATTCCGCGCCTCTCGAAGAACGATCCTAACGGCAACTTCTCTACAGCTTCTGACTGGTACTTGGAGAACGCTTCTTACCTGCGTCTGAAGAACGTGACCGTAAGCTACGACCTCACCAATCTTCTCCGCAAGTGCGCTCACCTTAACAGCCGCAGCAGCCGCCTCAGCGTTTACGTCAGCGGTGAGAACCTCTTCACCATCACCGACTACACGGGCATCGATCCCGAGTGTGGCGGATGGGACGCTATGAAGTATCCGGTGGCACGTACTTTCTCATTCGGCGTGAAACTTACTTACTAATCCTACAAAAAAGCAATATCTATGAAAGCAAAATATTTATTGACCGCCGTGCTTTCTGCGGCACTGCTTAGTTCGTGTAGCGATTTCCTCGACGTACAGAAGGAAGGCGACCCTACCACGACGCTATATTTCACTAATGACGACCAGGCCATTGACGCCGTGGACGCTCTCTATGCACCCATCCATCAGGAGGGACTGTTCGGTCGCGAAATGTTCTGGGAGCAGGGTGGCGCATGCGACATCGTTTGGGGACGTACCCGCAACTACAACACTCTCGCAACACTCCAGTACACCGGCGAGGAGAGTCCGCTGAAGGGCACATACGAGCGTCTGATGAACATAGTGTCGCGCTCCAACTGGGTGGTCGACCAGCTCCTGAAGAAGGAATCGTCAAAGGCGCTCACCAATGTGGAGAAGCGTTCTCTCGGCGAGGCTTACTTCATGCGTGCCTTCAGCCATTTCTACGTGGCTTACCGTTACGGCACAGACAAGCAGGGTGTGCCATTCACACGCTATGAGGACTATCCCGGCGGATACGACAACTCCATCCCCAAGCAGCAGGCTTCTGTAGTGGACAACTACAAGCTTATCATCGAAGACCTCGACAACGCCATCAAGTACCTGCCCAAGTTTGAGGAATACGACATCGACAACCGCGGTCGTGCACACAAGGCAGCAGCCGTGGCATACAAGGCCAAGGTTTACGCATACTGGGCAACATGGGACAAGACACAGTGGGAGAACGTCATTAAGATGGTCAATTCTCTGGAGAGCGACTACGGTCGCGACCTCGCTCCTGAGTTTGCTGATGTCTTCTCTTCAGACTTTGCCAACTACTGGACCAAGGAGTATCTCTTCGGCATCGCCGGAACCGGTGGCGACACCCCCGGTGGTTCTGAATTCCCCGGCGTAATCCTTGAAAACAAGGGTTGGGGCATCTACAACGGTTGGGGCCAGATAAAGCCCTCTTACGACATCTTCGAGGAAATGCTTAAGGACGGTGCCGGCAACGCCCGCATCACCCGCTCAGTCCTCGAGTACGGACAGGAGTTCCAGTTCTTCGGCGAAACACGCAAGTTCTTCTCTACGTCAGACGTCGAGTCGGGCTTCATGATCAACAAGTATATGGATCCGTTCAAGCACGAGGACGCCACAAAGGCATACGTCAGCTCCAACGGCAACTGGCCTACAGCCCGCGTAAACCTCCCGCTCGTACGCTTCGCAGACATGCTGTTGCTCCGCGCCGAGGCTTACCTCGCCACCGGTCATGCCGACAAGGCTGCCACGGACATCAACCGCATCCGTACACGCGCTCACCTCACTCCGCTCATCGGCAACGCCACATGGACCGACCTCTATCACGAGCGCCGCTGCGAGCTTGCCTTCGAGTTCACCGACCACCTCTACGACCTGAAGCGCTGGTATCACTCTGGTGACGCAGAAATAAAGGATTGCGCATCGAAGGAGCTCAACGCTCATCCGCGTGCCCGCCACTATGCAGACCGTTCTGACTGGAACAGCACATTCACCGTAGGCGACTATGAGGACTATCAGAACAAGAGCACATATCAGGACTACATGATAGCCTTCCCCTACCCGTCAACCGAAATCACAAAGTCGGGTGGCGCTCTGAAGCAGAACGAGGGCTACACCAAGTAAGAAAGCCGAGCGTAATGATACGCTACAGATAAAGACTCCGCATGGCGATGAAAGATTGCCGTGCGGAGTTTTTTTATGCAACAGCCTCATTATTCGGAATATTTTATCTACTTTTGTAAAAACAATAAAACCAGAAAGTTATGTTTATACATGTAGCCAACCCGATTTACGACTCCGTGTTCAAATATATCATGGAGGACGAGCGCATAGCCAAGACCATGCTGTCGGCTTTGCTGAAGAAAGAAGTGGTGCACGTGACGGTACGTCCGCATGAATACAGCAACACCACACGCGACACGCTCTCTATGTTCCGCATTGACTTTGCAGCTACCGTTCGTGAGCGCGAAGGCGATGTGGAGAAGGACCGTGTTGTGCTGATTGAGCTGCAGAAGACGTGGCTCAATACCGAAACACTGCGTTTCCGCCAGTATCTCGGAGCACAATACAGCAACAAGAGCAACATACGCGAAGAAGACGAGAAAGGCTTTGCTTACCCGATGGTGGCTGTATATCTCCTCGGACACCGTGTCGGAAATATCAACGAACCGATAGTATACGTCAATCACGACGTGTTCGACTATAACGGCAACATCGTGAAGGAAGGCAGCGAAGAGCCATTCGTGGAGAGTCTCACCCATAACAGTATCATCGTTCAGATACCGCTTCTGCACGGCAATGTGAACAATCGTCTCGAGAAGGTGCTCAGCGTGTTCGACCAAACCCAGGTGGAGGGCAACACGCAGCAGGTGCTCAAGATAGACGAGGACAAGTACGCCGACGACAACGACATGCTGTACGTGCTGCATAAGCTCACAGCTGCTGCCGCCAACTCAGAGATGCGACAGGATATGAACGTCGAGGACGAATACTATAAGGCCATTGAGGATCGCGACACTGCCATCATGCAGCGAGACAAAATACTGAAGGAACAAGAGGAACAGCTTTCGCAGCAGAACGAACAACTTTCGCAGCAGAGTGAACAGCTTTCGCAGCAGAGCGAACTGCTTTCGCAGCAGAACGAACAGCTTTCGCAGCAGAGCGAACAACTACGCAATATGGCTAAAGCACTATTCGCCAAGGGAATGACAGAAAAGCAGATTTCGGAGATGACCGGTATCAATGTTGAAAATATAACAAAGCTTCTGAAATAAGACAATAAAGCTAATCAAAAATTTAGCAAAACCAAAGCTCAAGCCATCTTACTTCAGCTGATGCACATGCTTACTTCGGTCGATACACATGCTTACATCAATTGACGCACATGCTTACATCGACCGAAGTAAGACTACATTATAAGCCTTTCGGCATAACAATTCCTATTGTTTACTTCACATACAGCATTTCGTCTGGCAGAATGCTGCTGCCGTTCTTATCCGTTATCTTTATCTTCAGGCTTTGTCCCATATAGTCCTCGAAATACAAAATACGCATCTCGTGGAAACCGGCTTCGAGCGCAACCTTGCCGGATACAAACTCCTGACTGTGCGAACCGTCGTTGTCTATAATCTCCTTGCCGTCGATGAAGAGACGCGAGCCGTCGTCTGAAGCTATGTCGAAGTAGTAGACGCCCTTTGCAGGAATCTTGATGTACGAACGGAAGTCGTAAGCGAAATGATCATCACTTCTTGCCTCCGTGATGATGAAGTTGCGGAGCACGCCCTCCTTCACCTTTTCTCCATTGGCAATGTCGGCAGTCTTCTTGAACTTGCCCTCATAGTACGTATAGTTGACGCCATGCTTTGTCGGCTTCACGTTCAGCGCCGGAAGGTAAGGACCCTCCTCGTCTATGGACGTGATGCCGGAAGGATAATAATAGGTAAACTCACGACCTGCGGGAGTGGTAATCCACGTATCGAAGCGTCTCTGACCTTCGTACATCTCTATCACGCGTCCACCACGTACAAAGCCTCCGTAAGCGTCCGTTCCGGTCACACGTCCGTAAGCCAAGCAGATGGCTTTCTCCTGTCCGATGAAGTCGTTGTCGTGGTCATGCCCTACGAACACGCCCATCACATCCTTGCATTCCGCGAACGAGGCGAACATACCGCTGTTGATGTCAGCCGCACAGACCTCGCCCTCATCACATTTTCCCCAAGTGTCCTTGCGGTTCATCAGATTGCGATATTCGGGAAGAGCTATATGGAAGAACGCCAATGCGGGCAGCGGCTTGCCAGCGTTGAGCTGCGTGTAGTGCTTGCTCTGCTCACGATACCATGCTATCTGGTCGAAGTGAATCCAGTCGTAATGTCCCAGTTCGTCCGTCTCGGGATAATCGTTTGAGTCGATGCAATAGAGCAGCGCCTCAGCCTTGTCCTTGTTCTTCTCTCCATACACGGGAATGACGTGCTGTCCGTGTCCGTAAATGCCCTTCGGTCCGTGCGAACCGACGAAGTAAGGCGAACGCATAAGGAGGTCATAGATGTCCTGCTTGCTCATGTATTGCGGCTCGGCGTCGTGGTTGCCCATAGTGACTGCGAACGGCATCTTTGCGTCCTCGAATATCTTCACTATGGCCTCCCATCCTTTCCGTGCTGGATTGTCGGTAACGACGTCGCCGGTAAGTATGGCGATGTCGGGCTTTTCCTGTTTTAGGACAGACAGAATGGTGTTACGCGTGGTGTCGCATCCGGGCGATTTAGGGTCCCAATGGATGTCCGTAAACTGCACCACCTTGAACTTTCCGTCCTTGAATTTGAACTGGCGCTGGGCAAAAGCCGTAGCCACAACCAGCAGCAGGAACAAAGTAAACAATAGATTCTTTTTCATGTGTTCTTACTATTTATTACTGTTAGATTATGATTTGTTTATCGTTAGATTATGATATGCAAATGTAAGGCTTTTTCCCGAGAAAATACATACATTCCCTTTGCAATACAGCTAAATTCCACTACCTTTGTATAGCAATAATCATAAATAAACCAATCTATCCGATAATAACAATCTTCAAATTTTACACATCACTATGACTTTAAGGAAATTTTTCGCAGCTGCCGCACTCGCACTTTGCGTACATAGCGCCAACGCACAGTACAACATGCCCACACAGACCTTCACATACGAACATCCTTACGCCGTGGAGAAGCTCCAGGCGCCGAAGGGCAAGAAGGTGAAGAACGTCATACTCATGATCGGCGACGGCATGAGCCTCATGCACGTCTATACGGCTTGGGCTGCCAACCGCGGCAAGCTATGGCTGGAGAATGCTCAGGCTACGGGCCTGTCGAAGACTTGGGCTGTAAAAAAGCTGGTGACAGACTCCGGTTCGGGCGGCACTTCGCTTGCCACTGGCGTCAAGACCGTCTATCATGCCGTGGGCGTCGACCCTGAGGGCAAGCCGCTGACTTCGCTCGTAGACGTGGCTAAGGAGCTGGGCAAGGACGCTGGCATGGCTGTGACATGCCGTCTGTGGGACGCCACTCCGTGCGACTTCTGCTGCCATAACATCGACCGCGATAAGGAGGAGGAGCTTGTCGGCGATTATCCGACAAGCGGTGTAGACTTCGTTTTCGGTGGCGGTGCGCAGAAATTCACCAACCGCAAGGACGGTCGCGACATATTCAAGGAACTTCAGAAGAAGGGCTATCACGTGTCGCGCACGCTGGACGACTTCTTCGCCTACGACAAGAACAGCCGCATCTTCGCCGTGCCTTATGACAAGGACACTCCCCTGCCTGACGAGCGCGGCGACCTCTTGGCGCGTGCATCAATGAAGGGCATCAGCCTCATGAATCAGAACAAGAACGGCTTCTTCATGATGATTGAAGGTTCGCAGCTCGACGACTACGGTCACTTCAATCAGCTGGACCTTCTCATGAAGGAAACGCTCGACTTCGACCAGACCGTGGGCGAGGTGATGAAGTGGGCTGCCAAGGACGGCGAGACACTCGTTGTGGTGACTGCCGACCACGAGACAGGCGGCCTAACACTCGTAAACGGCAACAAGGACGAGGGACGCGTGGAGTGCTGCTTCTCCACAAAGGACCACTCGGGAGCAATGGTGCCCGTGTATGCCTTCGGTCCTGGAGCGGAGAACTTCACTGGCATCTTCGAGAATACGGACGTGTTCAAGAAGATAAAGAAGCTTATGACTGAGGGAGAATAAAGCAAACGAAAGGCTATCGTGTTGGAGATAACCTTCAATATAACATTTATAATAATGAAGAAAACAATAATAACCCTGACAGCCTCGCTCTTCGCAATGCTGTCGCCCGCCCAGAATCTCATTTCGTCCGGTTCGCCGCTTTACAAGCTGCCTTACAAGAACACGTACGTGATGCAGACGCTGGTGGCGGAGAATATGTTCCGCACGGCGAAGGTGGAGAAGCCCAAGCCAGGCTCCTTCGAACAGGCAAAGAAGGTGCTGCCCGCACCCTATTGGGAAGGACACGAGAAGGAGATAGAGATGTACTGGAAGGCGTGGCAGATAGGCATCAAGAACGTATGCCAGCCGCTTGACAACTCAGGCTTCGTGACGTCATACATCTCGCCCGCATACAACGGCAACATATTTATGTGGGACGATGCCTTCATAACAATGTTCTGCCGATACGGCGACCGCTTCTTCCCGTTCCAGAAGACGCTGGACAACTTCTACGCCAAGCAGCATCCCGACGGATTCATCTGCCGAGAGATTCGCGCAGACGGATCCGACTGCTTCGGACGCTACGACCCCACGTCCACGGGACCGAACCTCCTGCCGTGGTCAGAATGGCTCTACTTCACGCAGTTCGGCGACGACAACCGCCTCAACAAGGTGTTCCCCGTGCTGGCAGCCTACTATAAGTGGCTGAAGCTGAACCGCACGTGGCGCAACGGCACCTACTGGAGCAGCGGATGGGGAACGGGCATGGACAACATGCCGCGCGTGCCGGAGGGATATAACACCATCTACAGCAACGGTCATATGATATGGCTGGACGCCTGCCTGCAGCAGATAATGGTGGCGAACATCCTGCTGAAGATGGGATTCTATCTGGAGCGCTGGCAGGAGATAGAGGAGTTTGAGGACGACATCAAGAACCTCACGGCTTACATCAACAAGAATATGTGGAGCGAATGCGACGGATTCCTGTACGACCAGTTTGCCAACGATTCGCTCTCCACCACGCAGGGCATCTATGCCTACTGGGCTCTCCACACCGACGTGCTGCCCAAGGAGCGACTCGACAGACTGGTGGAGCATCTGGACGACACGTGCAAGTTCAACCGCCCGCACCGCGTGGCTTCGCTCGCAGCCGACAATCCCAAGTATAAGGCCAACGGACGCTATTGGGTTGGAGGCGTATGGCCCGGCACCAACTACATGGTTATCTCAGGTCTTGTCAATAAAGGCTACAGACGTCTTGCCCACGACATCGTCATGAATCACTATAACAACGTGCTGGACGTATATAAGAAGACCGGTACGTTCTGGGAATATTATGCACCGGAGAGCGCTTCGCCCGGCTTTATGGCACGCAAGGACTTCGTGGGATGGACCGGACTGCCGCCCATCGCCGACCTCATAGAGTATATCTTCGGCATCCGCGCTGACATCCAGGACAATCATGTTACGCTGGACGTGCAGCTGACGGACGCTTACGGCATCGACCGCTATCCGCTCGGCGAGAAAGGCAACATCTCGTTCAAGGTGGCAAAGCGCAGCTCCGTGAACGACAAGCCGAAGGTGACCATCCACTCCAACATTCCGTTTAAGCTTACCCTCGTATGGGGCAACGGCGAGAGCGTGGAGAAGGAAGTGAAAGAAGGAAACAACGTAATCTGAAACCACTAAGACAAGACAAACAGGAAATGATAACAAAAATGCTATTCGCAGCTCTGCTGCTCTTCGGACTGTCCGCCATAAACGGATATGCCTCGGAGAAGAAGAAGGAGCCTAACTGCACGGTGGTGATAGCCGCCGACCTACATTTCGACATGCCGCCCGAAACCGACCAGTATCATCACGTGCTTGCCATCAACGCGCTTGGCGAGAGAATGCGACTGGACGGCGTGATTCTTGCCGGCGACCTTTTCGACAAGTCTGACCCGAGAATACTCGACCTCTACCGGCAACGCTGGGAACGAGGGGCAGGATATATGCAGATTCATTACGACACATACCCCACTTTCGGCAATCACGACATCTCGCCGGAGAACGGACGACCCGAACAGAACCGCATCGGCATGGAGTTTAATCTGCATTATCTCGACTCCATCCTGCTGGACATGAAGAACGCAGGACGCATAAAGAACATCCACCGATCATCGCGCTCTTACTCGTTCGACATAGGCGGAGTGCACTTCGTGTGCGGACAGCTCGCTGCCGGCGACACCACCTATTGCGAGAGCAACATGCTATGGATAGCCGATGACCTGAAGAAGTATGCCGCAGACGGTCGACCCGTGGTTTACGTACAGCACTACGGCTTCGACAAGTGGGCGCTCGAATGGTGGACGGAGGAGCAGCGCACGCAGCTCTTCGACATCCTCGAGCAGTATAACCTCGCAGCCTTCTTCGTGGGACACACCCACGAGGCTTCCGTACAGCACTATCGCGGACATGAAATCCATCAGGTCAACAATGCCTGGCGAGACTGCGACGGCAACGCCTCCTTCGACGTGCTCACCATCAAAGGCAAGAAGGTATCAGTGGATACGTACGAAGTGATTGACGGAAACGGCAACTTCCAAAAAGTGACGGGCGGTGTATAACACCGAATTGTGAATTAAGAGTTTATATATAAATAGGGTGTGCATTCTATGTTCTGGCGTTGAAACATAGAATACACACCCTATATTACTTCCATATGGGCACAACTTTTATTGTCAATTCTTTGTGCTCTATAGTTCTTTGTTGGTTAAAAGTAACGATTGTACAGTTCTTGCAGCCCGTATATTCAGATGCAGCTACAATGCCTTCCACTTCACGACTGACATTATTATCATCCAGTTGCCAGCAAACCTGGATAAGCTGGTCAACATTGCCTGCTTTTACCACAACAAAATCACATTCCACATTTTCATTGAAATAGAACACTTGGTCGTCTTCAGAAAGACCACGTTCCAGATTCATATATACGATATTCTCAAGAGCCTTCCCATTATCATCGCTTTGTGGAAGAAGTATGGCATTGCGCATGGCAAAGTCAGCAATGTAATATTTGGCAGGCGAAAGGTTCTGCTTGGTTAACGACAGCGTGTATTTTGGTACCTTCCTCAACAAGAATATATTGCAAGCATACTCCAACCATAGATACAACGAATCTTTTGACACACGCATACCCTGCGATTTCAGCTCATTGTATACGTTGTTCACACTTGTCGGTTTTGTAACATTACTCATCACGCGCTTCAAGAAAAAACGCACAACATCAGTAGAAGCCGATATCCTGTAATGCTCTATCATGTCTCGGAACAACATCGTATTGAAGTAAGATTGCAGAATCTTAATCTTCTCGGTTTTCACATCCGTAAGCACCACTTGCGGAAAGCCTCCTTCATTGCAGTAATTCTTGAATTCGCTCGCTAATATGGCAGCCCCTTGCTCAGTGAATTTATTTGCCTTTATCTGTTTGAAGTTAAGGTATTCATCAAAACTTAGGGGATATTCACGATATTCGTCAGGCCATCCGCGAAGAGCGGAAGCCATTTCGTCAGACAACATCTTTGCTGTACTTCCAGTTATGTAAATGTGTTTACAGTAATTCTTGAATACACGCAATACAAAAAGCTCCCAACCTTCTATTAATTGTATCTCGTCAAAGAACATATATACATTCTTCAGCGATTGAGTTGGATACATCTCGCGGTAAGCTTGCAGAATCTCGTCGAAGTCGGAAGTCTGCATTGAGGCAAATCGCTCATCGTCAAAACCAACATACAATATCTGTTCGGGCTGAATACCACTCTGGAGCAAACGGTTGATGGTAAGTCCGAGAAGTGACGACTTTCCACAACGTCGTATGCCGGTAACAGTAACTATGCTTTCTTTATCGACGGGCAATGCCTGCGCCCTATCCTTTAAGTTTAACGGCAATTCCTCTTGATGAAGAGCTATAACCGACTGAAATACACTGCGTAGTTCCATATTGTTTGTTGTTTGGGTTATAGTTGCAAAGTTAATGTATTTCCTTCTGAAAAGGAAACTTTTATCCATTTATTTCCTTTTCAGAAGGAAAAATATAATAACAGAAGCGCCACTTTAGCAATTACTGAAGTGGCGCTTCTGTTATTTTTATATATTTCTTAAGTCTGACTTATCAGTTGGTCTTCTTCACTACGCTCCATGCGTATGCCATGACGATGGCGTAACCTGCGAGAGGGATGAAGAAAGGAAGGACAAAGCTGGAGGCGTGGTCGGCAGCAAGACCCATGATGAGGAAACCGCAACCGCCTACGGGGGTCATCATCAGGATGGACGAAGCACTCTTTGTAAGTCCACCCAGTCCGCGCAAAGTGAGGGAGAAGATGGTGGGGAACATGATGGCCTCGAAGAAGTAGTTGCCGAGCAGGGCTGCTATAGATACTTCACGACCGAGATCGCAAAGCAAGAGCGTGATGCAGACCACCGTTCCGACGCCGCAGATGAGCAGATACTTCTCTGCTGCCACGCTACTCATAACTGCCGCTCCGATGAAACGGGCAATCATGAATACGCCCAAGCCGATGGTAAGAATGGTGGAAGCCGACTGTGCGTCCATCCATCCCTCGCCCGTAACGAAGTTGATGAAGTACGAATTGATGCTTATCTCTGCCACCTCGTAGGCGAGAAGCGCAATGAGTCCGCAGACAAACCATCTGTTTGAGAAGAGCTTCGAGATGTTATGACCGCCCTCTTTGGTTTCGGCATCATCATCATGTGCAATCTCAGGAAGGTTTACACGTGAGAAGACAAGAGCAATGAGGAGCACCAGTACGCCCATAATGGTATACGGAACGACGGCGCTTGCTCCGTTTCCCGCCTCGCCTGAGCCCTGGAAAAGGAAGCTTCCGACAACGAGAGTGGCGAACATCGAGCCTACACCATTGAACGACTGCGAGAAGTTAAGTCGTGCCGTAGCGGTCTCTTTCGGACCCAATTCAGTTACGTAAGGATTGGCAGAGGTCTCAAGGAAGACCAGTCCGCAACCGATGATGAAGAGCGCCACGAGATAGGCATAGAAGGTATTTGCCATGGAACACGGGATGAACGCCAGCGAACCGAGTCCGAAAAGCGTCAGTCCGAAGACCACGCCGCGACGATAACCCTGTCGGTTGATGAAGAGACCAGCGGGTATTGCCATGAGGAAATAGCCGAGATATGTGGTCACCTGTATCAACGATGACTGTGTGATGGTGATGTCCAGCTCGTTCTGGAAGTGCTTGTTAAGCACGTCGAGAATGGCGCGAGCAAAGCCCCACATGAAGAAGAGTGAGGTGATAAGGATGAACGGCACGGCATATTGCTTGCTGCTCAATGAAGTCTTGTTTTGTATCATGGATGCAAAGTTAGTGCTTTTTTAGATTGTTTCGCCCTTTTCGGAAGGCTTTAATTCAGTTTAAAACTAAAAACAGCCATTCCAAGGCTTCATTGATGACCTTGAAATGGCTGTCTTATATAATAATATGTATGTGCCTATATCGATATAAGCCTAAACCGTTGGCTTAGAGAGCGTCGATAACAGCGCAGATGTCGCCGAAGATACGGGGCAGTTCGCCGAGTCCGTTGATGTGGTGATGGATGCCCTCACCAGCATACCACTCGATGAGCGGAGCTGTCTGGTTGTGATAAACGTCGAGGCGCTTCTTGATGGTCTCAGCGTTGTCGTCTGAACGACCGCTCTCCTGACCACGCTTGATGAGACGCTTCATCAGCTCGTCCTCAGGAACGTCAAGCTCAATCATGGCAGCCACCTTGTGTCCGCGCTCTGCGAGCATCTTCTTGAGAGCCTCAGCCTGCGGGATGGTACGGGGGAAACCGTCGAAGATTACGCCCTTGTGCTCCTTGCCGAAGCTGTCATATACGCTTGCGAGAATGTCAATCATCAGCTCGTCGGGGATGAGCTGTCCGTTGTCGATAAATCCCTTGGCAGTCTTGCCGAGTTCTGTTCCGTTCTTGATTTCAGCGCGGAGCACGTCACCAGTAGAGATATGGTTGAAGCCATACTTCTCGATCATGAGGTCGCTCTGTGTTCCCTTACCAGAACCCGGGGCGCCGAAGATTACGATGTTCTTCATCTTTTTATTTACTTATATTAGTTATATAATGTTATGCTATTGTGTATTTGGGGTTATTCCTCCACGACTGTATAGATGTCGCGCAGGTTGCGTCCCTGTTGGTCATAGTCAAGACCGTAGCCGAGAATGAAGTCGTTGGGAATCTCCATTGCCACGTACTTGATATCGAGAGGCACCTCCAGACATTCAGGTTTGAGCAGGAGCGTGCATACATGCACAGCCTCCGGCTGCTTTTCCTGAAGCATATTGAGGAGAGTCTTCATTGTAAGTCCAGACTCGATGATGTCCTCCACGACGATTACCGTGCGGCCCTTGATGTCCTCATTCAGTCCGATAAGCTGCTTTACGTTGCCCGTTGATGATGTTCCAGCATAGGAAGACATCTTCACGAACGAAATCTCACACGGCACGTTTATGTAGCGCATGAGGTCGGCGGCGAAGATGAAAGAGCCGTTAAGCATGGCAAGCAAGAGAGGATTCTTGTCAGCCATATCGGTATTTATACGGTCTGCGACAGCCTTCACACGCTCAAGGATTTGCGCCTCAGGGATGGAGGTCTTGAAGGTCTTGTCCTTTACTTTTATTATACTCATAGGATTATGTGCTTAAAGTTAGTGCAAAATTAGACAAAAAATCCGAATTACGAGCGTGTTAGTATAAAAATCAGCTATTTCGGACGCACACCTATGTTATTCCACAAGGTCGTACATCTTCACCCAGTCAATCTCCATCTCTACGGGCAGCTCGCTCTTTATGGCCTTGCCCACCCACGAACCTTCGGTCTGCATGTCTATGAGCAGATAGTAAGGACGGTCAAAAGGATATTGTCCCTCCTTGTCGGTCTGAATGCGCGGGAATCTTCGTCCACGAACGGCTGTCGAAGGTCTTGCCGCGGAAATGGTCCTGCCAAGTTAGTCGGTATTTAGGTTTGGCGGTCTGCGCCGTCACAGAAGAGGCGCCAAGAAGAAAAGTGAGGATTATAGTAGATAGTCTCATTTGTAAGTTTGTTGTTCTGTATAAAACGATTTGTTGTTGTATATATAAACGAAAAGGCGCCCCTGACATCCTGAAAGAGGGAAGTCAGGGGCGCCTGTTATTTAAACGCCTTGATCAAAGCGTAAGCACCTTGATTAGAGGTTCGGGTTCATCTCGCTCCACTTCTCAACTGGGGGAACGATGCCGAGCTCTACGATCTCGTCGCGCATCTTGCAGAGGTGCTCGTAAGACTTAGCGAGGCTTGCCTTCTCCTCCTCAGTGCCAGTAGGCTCTACGAAGTGAACGCCAGTCTTGTCGATAGTAGAAGGCATAGCCATCATTACGTTCTTGAAGCCACACTTGTCGCACTTAACGTAGCAACCAGCGGGCAATGTGAACTTCTCACCACCCATAGCAGCCTCAATCATCTTAACAGCGTTGTAAGCCGGGCTCTGGAATGAAGAGCGGCCACGGAGCTTGATGATGTTAGAGCCACCCTGTACTGTGTGGTGCTTGATCTCTTCCCAACGCTCGTCAGAAAGACCCATCTCTGCGAGAGGCTTGCCGTCAACCTTCACCTGTGAAGCGAAGACTGCCATCTGCTCGCCGTGGCCACCGTATGTGTGAGCGCCTGTCACCTTGTCCTGCTGTACACCGAACTCGAGGGCGAGAGCCTGCTGCAGACGTGTAGAGTCGAGAGCAGCGAGTGAGGTGAGCTGGTTGGGCTTCAGACCTGAGTGGATAAGAGCTGTGAGGGCTGTAACGTCAGCCGGGTTGAAGATAACAACTACGTGCTCTACGTCCGGGCAGTACTTCTTGATGTTGTCGCCGAACTCAGCAGCGATCTTGCAGTTACCCTTGAGAAGGTCCTCACGAGTCATGCCGTCCTTACGGGGAGCACCACCTGAAGAGATGATGTACTTAGCGCCTGTGAAAGCCTCCTTAGGATCTACGGTATAAGAGAGGTGTGCACCAGGGAATGCGCACTGCTGCATCTCGTCGAACACGCCGTGTACACCCGGCTCGTAGATATCATAGAGACAGATGTTAGGAGTAAGACCGAGCATAAGAGCGCTCTGAACCATGTTTGAACCAATCATGCCGCCTGCACCGACGATCAAGAGTTTCTCGTTACTTAAAAATGCCATAATAAATAATGTTTTTATAAGTGTTATAAATATGAATAAGTCGTTTTTGAGCTACACTACTTCAGCAGTGGCTTAATTGACAATGCAAAGATACAATTTTTTTGAAACTTACAAACATTATGACGTATAAAAAAAAGGGGCAAATTAAAAAGACTGAAACACTTGTCCGTATGGAATTAATTGACTATCTTTGCAAACGAATAACTTTTTGGACGTAATAGGAACTGAGAATTTCGGCAGTAAGACCAATGTCGGAATTCTTGGTTTTTTATTTAGCATATACATAACAATAAAACAAACAAAAAAACAAAGATTCTTAATTATGGCTTACATGTCACAAGAAGGCTACGACAAGCTCGTGGCCGAACTCAAGCAGCTTGAGTCTGTAGAGCGCCCCAAGGCATCGGCCGCCATTGCTGAAGCCCGAGACAAGGGAGACTTGAGCGAGAACGCCGAGTATGACGCCGCCAAGGAGGCTCAGGCTCATCTGGAAGAAAAGATAAACCGTATAAAAGTAGCTATCGCCGAGGCTAAGATTCTCGACCCCTCACGCCTTAGCACTGACTGCGTGCAGATTCTCTCTAAGGTGGAGATGACCAATCTCAACAACAAGGCGAAGATGACTTACACCATCGTCAGCGAGAGCGAGGCCAATCTCCGCGAAGGAAAGATCTCCATCACCACTCCTATCGCACAGGGCCTGCTCAACCACAAGGTGGGCGACGAGGTGGAAATCAAGATCCCGCGCGGAATTATCCATCTGCGTATCGACAAGATTACAATAGAATAACTCACGTGCCTGACATCAGGCACTATACGGAAAGCAAAATCTTACGACTATGGACATTTTCTCAAAGATTGCCGCTGGTGAGATTCCCAGCTACAAGTGCGCCGAGAACGAGCGTTTCTACGCTTTCCTCGACATCAACCCTCTCGTAAAAGGACACACTCTCGTCATCCCGCGTCGCGAAGTTGACTACATCTTCGACATGGAGGACGACGAGATAGCAGAGTACCAGGTGTTCGCCAAGAAGGTGGCTGTTGCCATCAAGAACGCATTCCCCTGCATCAAAGTAGGCGAGGCTGTGCTTGGCCTGGAGGTTCCGCACGCACACATCCACCTCATTCCCATGCAGTCAGAGAAGGACATGCTCTTCTCTAACCCCAAGCTGCAGCTCCCGGAAGAGGAGATGAAAGAGATTGCTGACAAGATTTACGCAGAGTTCCAGAAACTCTAACGGCCCGTCCATAAACGACACCCACAGACAAAGCGTAAAGACAAAAACTGAAGCGCCACTGCTCCATAACGGAACGGTGGCGCTTTTGTTTTATCTAAAAAACACTATGCAAACAGTATAAAAAACGTCAAAACCACTTATATTCTAACTATTTTTGGTATTTTTGTAAACTGAACAATAATGTAAAGACGTAAACGGCACGGCGGCTAATCACAGGCGGTGTGCCGACAAACAACAACGACACAATATGAAAATACTGACTGGAGCACAAATCCATGAGCTCGACAACTACACAATCGAACACGAACCAATAGCCTCCATAGACCTTATGGAGCGTGCGGCACGCGCCATCATGCTCGCCATCACGCAGCAGTGGAGCCAGTCCACGCCCATCGTGGTCTTCGCAGGACCGGGTAACAACGGTGGTGACGCCCTCGCCGTGGCACGCATGCTGACGGAGAAGGGATACATCGTCGACACTTATCTCTTCAATATCCACAGCAACCTGTCAGAAGACTGCGAGAAAAACAGAGACCGCCTCGTCAACGGCGGACTCGTACACAAGTTCACGGAGATAACCACCGACTTTGATCCGCCCAAGCTCACGCCCAAGACACTCGTCATTGACGGACTCTTCGGTTCCGGCCTCAACAAGCCGTTAACTGGAGGATTCGCCTCTCTCGTCAAGTATATCAATCAGTCGCCGTCCTTCGTTGTAAGCATCGACATGCCAAGCGGACTGCTGACGGAGAACAACAGCTTCGACCAGGGCAGCAACATCGTGCGCGCTGACCTCACGCTGACGCTCCACATGAAGAAGCTGGCAATGCTCTTCGCCGACACGCAGAAGTATCTTGGTAAGGTGGAAGTGCTCGACATACGTCTTTCAAAGGAATACATAGAGAGCATCCCCACTAAGTTCAACATCATCGAGGAGAGCTACATAAAGGACAATCTGCGCTCTCGTGACGACATCGCCAACAAGGGAATGATGGGACACGCACTCATCATCGCCGGCACATACGGAATGGCAGGAGCCGCAGCGCTTGCCACAAGAGCATGTCTGCGAAGCGGTGTGGGCAAGGTGACGGCTCTCACGCCACGCCCCAACTATAACATCATGCAGGTGGCTGTACCCGAAGCCGTGCTCATGCTCGACCGTGAGGACTATTACTCTGAGGCAGTAGCCACGGACGACTTCGACGCCGTGGGCATCGGACCGGGACTCGGACGTCAGGAAGGCTCTGCCCTTGCTCTCATGTCGCAGCTCCAGCAGACCACATGCCCCATCGTCCTCGACGCTGACGCCCTCAACATGCTCGGATCGCACGGCACATGGATAAACCAGCTGCCCGACAACGTCATCATGACACCGCATCCGAGAGAGTTCGACAGAATAGCTTCCACATGCTGCCACTCAGACAGCGAACGCCTCAACGTGGCTCGCGAGATGGCTGAAAGTCTGCGTGCATACATCCTTCTCAAGGGCCATCGTTCAGCACTCTGCCTCCCAAGCGGCGACGTCATCTTCAATACCACCGGCAATTCCGGCATGGCAACAGCAGGAAGCGGCGACGTACTCACCGGCATCATCACCGCCCTTCTCGCAAGAGGCTATTCACGCAAGAACGCCTGCATCGTGGGAATGTATCTGCACGGACTTGCTGGCGACATCGCAGCAGAGAAGATGGGCAAGGAGAGCCTCATCGCGTCAGACATCATCGACGCACTGCCGGAAGCATTCAAGCGTCTCGCCCAATAAACATCCCTAACATTAAACACCCAAAAGAAAGAACCAACAACATAATGACAGCTCTTATGAAGAACATAAAAAGCATCATAGCCGCCATCTTATTGCTCACATGCATGTCGGCTAATGCAGGAGAAAAGAAGACCGAGGGTTTCGAATATTTCCTCCCGAAGACGGCTGTACGCATGTCTGTGCTTGTGGAGAAGACCACTACCAAGCCCGGAAAACTCGCTGAGTTCTCTGAACTCTACTTCCAGAAGAAAGGCATTACCACACAGCAGGACAACTATCGCATCGTAGGCGTATCGTTCACCACGACCGGCGTGCCCGACCAGGATCTCCGCTTCTTCCTCCCCGTGGACAAGAAGCACAGCATCCTCTCCATCGACTGCGACCCTAACGGCGTGCTTCGCGCCATCAACACCCGCGCCAAGCGTGTGGAGGAGCCAGCTCCTTTCACTCCCTCGGCAAAGCCAGCGCCGCTCAATCCCAACGACTATATGAGTCAGGACATCCTCTCGGCAGGCAATCTGCCCAAGATGGCGCAGCTCGTGGCACAGGAGATTTACGACATCCGCGACTCTCGCAACCAGCTCTCACGAGGCGAAGCCGACTTCATGCCGAAGGACGGAGAGCAGCTCCGCATCATGTACGCCCAGCTCAACAAGCAGGAGGCTGCCCTCATGCAGCTCTTCCAGGGCACCACTACCACGGACACAACGGAGACAGTGCTGACATTCGTGCCTGAGAAGACACAGAAAGAGCAGGTAGTATTCCGCTTCTCGCGCAAGTTCGGACTGCTTACCGCAGACGACTTCTCCGGCGAGCCTTACCGCATCAAAGTGGACGACTTAGGGTTGGATGAAGAAGAACTTGACGTAGTAGAAAACGCAAAGAAGGAAGACTTCCAGCTTGGCGTCATACACCCCGGCAAGATGCGCATGACGCTTTCCGCTGCAGGCAAGAAGATAGCGCAGTACGAGGCATGGGCGGCACAGTTCGGAGAGGTGAAGATGCTTTCAGGAATGCTGTTCGGAAAGAAGCTCACATCGAAGATACTGCTCGACTCAGCTACAGGAAGCGTCGTGTCGCTCGAAACCGAACCGCTCGAATAAGAGGCAAACAAAGCAAGAAACAAAATTATAAGAAACAGAAAGAAAATATACAGAAAGACAAGAAATGGCAGAATCAAACTTTGTAGACTACGTAAAGATATATTGCCGCTCGGGAAAGGGCGGACGTGGATCAATGCACCTCAGACACGTCAAGTATAATCCGAACGGCGGACCGGACGGTGGCGACGGAGGACACGGAGGAAGCATCATCCTCAGAGGCAACCACAACTACTGGACACTGCTCCACCTGAAATTCCAGCGCCACGTCTTCGCAGAACACGGAGGCAACGGCGGACGCGACAAGTGTCACGGCAAGGACGGCAAGGACGTATACATCGACGTGCCCTGCGGCACCGTTGTCTACAACGCTGAGACCGGCAAGTATGTCTGCGACGTCACTTACGACGGACAGGAGGTGGTGCTGCTCAAGGGAGGACGAGGCGGACTCGGTAACTTCCAGTTCCGTACTGCCACCAATCAGGCACCGCGTTACGCACAGCCGGGCGAACCGATGGAGGAGATGACCATCATCCTCGAGCTTAAGCTGCTCGCCGATGTGGGTCTTGTGGGGCTGCCTAACGCAGGCAAGTCAACTCTCCTTTCAGCCGTATCGAGCGCCCGCCCGAAGATTGCCAATTATCCCTTCACCACGCTCGAGCCTTCTCTCGGCATCGTGGACTATCGCGACCACAAGTCGTTCGTCATGGCTGACATCCCCGGAATCATCGAAGGAGCCAGCGAAGGAAAGGGTCTCGGACTGCGTTTCCTCCGCCACATCGAGCGCAACTCGCTCCTCCTCTTCATGGTGCCGGGCGACACGGACGACATAAAGCGCGAATATGAACTGCTGAAGAGCGAGCTGGAGAAGTTTAATCCCGAGATGCTCAACAAGCACCGCGTGCTCGCCGTCACCAAGTGCGACATGCTTGACGAGGAACTTATCGAGATGCTTCACGAGACATTGCCCGACGACCTACCCGTAGTGTTCATATCTTCAGTCACCGGACAGGGCATACAGGAGCTTAAAGACCTGCTCTGGCGCGAACTTAACGCCGAGAGCAACAAGCTGCAGAGCATCACTTCGGAGGACGTCATCGTACACCGCGACAAAGACATGACACGCTTCCTTGCAGAGATGCAGGCTGAGGGCGAGGACGAAATTGAATACATTGACGAGGACGACATCGAGGACGCAGACGACTACGACGACCTTGACGACTTCGAATACGAGTACGAGGAGGACGGAAAGAATGACTAAACCGTCTCTCGAACTTCTTACTTACAACATTGGGGAGGGTGCTGCGGCATTCTCCACCACCCGTTGTGGCGCCGACGAAGCCGACCGCTATTCGTCGTTCAACATCAACATGTACTGCGGAGACAGCCCCGAACACGTTTCGGCATGCCGTCAGCAGCTCTCCGAAGCCATCGGCATCGCATTGCCCAACATCATCGTGCCCCACCAGGTACACGGCACCGAGACGCGAATCATCGGCAGCGAATATCTCGCCCTGCCGCAGAACATCAAGGACATGCTCATCGACGGCGTGGATGCGGTGATGACCAACATGGAGGGAGTGTGCGTGGGAGTTTCCACGGCCGACTGCATACCTATATTATTATACGACGAAGACCATCGCGCCGTCTGCGCCATACACGCCGGATGGCGTGGCACACTCGGCAGAATAGCGCACAAGGCTTTGGAAGAAATGCGCATCGCCTATCACACCGAGCCTGAGAAGCTGAAAGCCATCATCGGTCCAGGCATCTCGCTCAAGAACTTCGAGGTGGGCGACGAGGTGTACGCAGCCTTCGAGCAAGCCGCCTTCGACATGGAAGCGATAGCCGAACATCAGATAAAGCGCTGTCCGGACGCCACCGACCCGTCAAAGGCATTCCAGCAGAAATGGCACATCAATCTGCCCCTTGCCAACCGCAACATCCTGGAGCACATGGGCGTGAAGCCCGAAAACATCATCCAGAGCGATGTCTGTACGTATGACAGTACAGACCGATTCTTCTCAGCACGCCGCCTCGGCACTGAGTCGGGCAGAATTTACACCGCCATTTATTTAAAGTAAAAATCCAGAAAATCAAGTCATTGTGAAAATCAGATCTCTCCTTCTTTCTTTCGCCGTTGCCATCACAACGACAGCTTCCACACCAGTAAAGCAGCAGTTCTCCGCTGCCGAACAGCAGCAGATATCCATCGCCACGCCCGGACTATTCAAAGGTTATGACGCGTTCAACTTCGACTTCGGCACGCTGCGCAATAACGAATACTCGTTTCCGCTGCCCGTAGGCAAGGCCACTGCACGCAAGAACGGCTCTGTGGAGATTGTCACAAAGGAAGGCGACGCCGTGAAAGCGATGTTCGAGGGAACTGTGCGCCTCTCACGAAAGACTCCAGACCTTGGCAATGCCATCGTCATCCGTCACCGCAACGGACTGGAGACCGTCTATGGCAACAATGCCGAGAACCTCGTTGACGTCGGTGCGCACGTCAAGGCAGGACAGACCATTGCCATCGTTGGCGAACGCGACGGCAAGGTTTATTGCGACTTCAGCATCATGGTGAACGGCGGACGCATCAATCCTACGTCCGTTGTAAACCTCAAGAACCATCATCTGAAGCGCCAGACGCTTCTCTTCGAGAAGGACGGCGCTTACGTGAACGTAACGGCTCTCGGCGACAAGTCGGAGTTTGAGGAGACGAAAGAGGAGATGAAGCTGGACGAGCTGTTCGCCAAATCCAACACGTTCAAGTGGAACTTGGAGAAGATGCGTGAGGAAGCATGGGCTTATCCGCTGCCCGGCGCCAAGGTCATCAGCCCCTACGGCGGCAAGCGTCGCCACTCCGGCGTAGATCTCAAGACCAAGCCTAACGACGAGATACATGCAGCCTTCGATGGCGTGGTGATGCGTTCAGGTCCTCACTACGGCTACGGCAACTGCATCGTCATCCGCCACAGCAACGGACTGGAGACGCTTTATTCTCACCAGTCGCGCAATCTCGTTAAGGTAGGCGACAAGGTCAAGGCTGGTCAGGTGATAGGTCTGACTGGCAGAACGGGCAGAGCCACCACCGAGCATCTCCACTTCGAGACGCATTTCAAGGGTCGCCGCTTCAATCCTAATCTCATCTTCGACCACAACTCAAAGCAGCTTCAGAAGTCCACCATCACCTTCACGAAGGGCGGAGGAGTGACATCGAAGCAGAATTAAGCCATACCACCTGCAAAAGCAAGAGGGTGTCAAAAGTAAAGGAATAGGGAGGAAAGGCTTTGACAAAAACCTTTATCCACAATCCGCTTATGGGCGCAAATCCTATCGGATTTAAATAAAAGGCTTTACATTAGGTCTTACGAGAACCAGTTCTCGACAACCTAACGTAAAGCCTTTTATTTGTGCACAGCACGCGCCCATAAGCGGAAAAAACAAAGAAAAACACAAACGGGTGGCTCCCGCCATCCGAATTTTGAGTTAGGAATTTTGAGTTTTGATTTATTCTCGGCTTCGCCTCCGATTATGAATTATTCAGTTTTGAATTGGAAGATTTCAACCTATTAATTCAAAATGAGCTACATTCATAATGCGCCTTAGCACACAATTCCTCGCTCGGCTTTGCCGCTTGCCTAAGCAAGAATTCAAAACTCAAAATTCCTAATTCGGACGGCGGGTGCCGTCCGCTACCTTGTGTTTTTTATGTTTTTCTTTTGTTGGCACAGTGATGCTCCAGCATCACTGTGCCAACAAAAGGCATGTGGATAAAGGTTTTTGTTAAAGCCCTGCCTTATACAGCAGATAGACTCGCAGATAAATTCCTGTTTATCGGTTAGTTTGCCAGACAATATTTGCATTTCTAACGCTCAATACTCCTCGTTCGGCGCACAACAAAATCTTTGGTGCGAAATTCTTGAGTTTTGAGCGGTTTGAGACAACAAGCTTATACACAGCATGTTATGCGGTTTCTAAGCGAAGCGTTATGAAATCTGACTTGTAAAAGAGCCGTTTTCTTCTGCAATAGCGCCACATTTACACTCCAATAGTGCCACTATTATCATGCAATAGCGCCACTTTTACACTCTAATAGTGGCACTATTGGAATGTAAAAGCTGCGCTATCGAATGGCGTGGATGCTGTTTGCGCAGCAAAACACCATAAAAACAGCTTTTCGATTCTCTATAATTGATTTTTATTTTGTAACAGGTTTTTACTCCTTGTACGATATTTGCATGGCAAGAAATCAGAAATTTTTCAAACTCCGTACCACCTGCAAAGCAAAGGCCGCTGGAGGACATTACTGTCTCCAACGGCCTTTTTGGGGTTATCCCAAAATTCAACTAACCTCATAATCTAACTAAAACCTACCACTAAAGATTATTCGCATAATTAATAAGTGTGGGTGTTTTTCTATACCAATATCTATAACTAAAACTACTAACCTTTATCTATAACTTACGCTTGCAAAGTTAGTGAGAATCCAAGAATTGGAATTTAATTTATCGTTCATCGGATATCAGAAATGTTTCTCTATAATTTTTTTGCTATATTTCGTTCATAAAACAAATAAAATGTGTAATTTTGGCGTATCATAAAACCCACACCCTACAATAAGCTATTACGAACAACGATAAATACTTAAAGACTAACTTTTATGAAAGGTCATTCGCATAGACGGCTCTATGCCATTTATTTATTATTATTGACAACATTCACGTTCCTCTTCAGTTCCTGCTCCACGAAGGAAAAGAAGCGGTTCGTCATCGGTGTGTCGCAATGCTCGGAAGACGTTTGGCGAGAGAAGCTGAACGAAGAGCTGCGCATCGCAGCACTATATTATAACAATGTGAAACTTGACATCAAGTCAGCCAATGACGATGTCAAGATGCAGACGCAGCAGATTGACGCCTTCGTGAATGAGAATGTCGACCTGCTTATTGTGGCACCGGGACAGGTGAGCATCTCGCCTGCCATCGACCGTGCCTACGAGAAAGGCATCCCCGTGATAATCTTCGACAGACGTACACGTTCCGACAAGTACACAGCCTATATCGGTGCAGACAACCGTAGCATCGGTTCTGCCATGGGACGTTACCTCGCTTCCGTAGGCGAAGGCGACGTGGTGGAGCTGTGCGGACTCTCGTCTTCGTCGCCTGCCATAGAGCGTGCTGAAGGTTTCGACAGCATCGCCGGCGGCAACAACAAGATAAACATCACACGTAAACTGTATGCAGACTGGACGGAGAAGGGTGCCTATAACGTGGTGGACTCCATGCTCTCTGCCGCCCCACCCCGCTTCTCATGCATCTTCGCACATAACGACCGCATGGCAGTGGGCGCACGCAAGGCATGCCAGAAGCACGGAATAGACATCAGCAAGATTCGTTTCTGCGGCATCGACGCCATGCCGGAGGAGGGCGGCGGCATGCAGCTCGTCAACAAGGGCGAACTGTTCGCTTCCTACACTTACCCCACACGCGGCGATGCTGTTATGCAGCTCGCCATGAACATCCTTACCGGAAAGAAGTATGAGCGGGAGAACCAGCTGCTCTCGGCTCTCGTTACGCACGACAACGCACACGTGCTGCTCATGCAGTATGACGAAACCATGAGACAGCAGGAACGTCTCACCACACTCCGCTCCAGAGTGGACCAGGCTGCAAACGACTTTCAGACGCAACGTATATACCTTATTATATTAATAAGCTTCCTCATATTGCTGATTGTGGCATGTGCCCTTGCCGTCAACGCGTATCGCACAAAGACACTTGTAAACCGAAAACTGAAGGAGGCCATGAAGCGTCAGGAACAGCTGACGAAGGAGATTGAGGACATGACGCAGCGCCGTCTGCAGTTCTTCACCAACGTCAGCCATGAGCTTCGCACGCCGCTTACGCTCATCGCAGGACCGACGGAGCAGCTGCTGGAAGACCCTACAGTGAAGGCACCGCACCGATCAATGCTTGAGATGATTCATCGCAACACGCATCTTCTGCTACAGCTCGTGGGCGAAATCCTCGACCTGCGCAAGGTGCAGACCAACAAGGCGGAGCTGGTTCTCAACCGTTTCGACCTGCAAAAGGCTCTCACGCTGTGGTCGGAGGACTTCCGCACCATCGCCATCAGACGCAAGCTCACCATCACTGTGGACACGTCAACAGTGAAGGAGGAGCCTATCATCATTGCAGACCGCGACAAGATTTCGCACGTATTCTTCAATCTGATGTCCAACGCCCTCAAGTATACACCAAAGGGAGGAAGCATCAACATATCCTTGGCATACACCAACCATACATACACCATCAAGGTGAGCGACACGGGAAAGGGTGTGGCGAAGGAGGAACTGCCGCGCCTCTTCGAGAGATTCTATCAGGCTCGAGGAGCAGAAGGCGGCACAGGCATAGGTCTGTCCATCGTCAAGGCGTTCGTGGAGCTGCATAAGGGCGAGGTGCACGGAGAAAGCGAGGAAGGCAAGGGACTTACCATCGTGGTCAGCCTGCCAGACTCACAGCCGGGTTACGACCCCGCAAAGGACGTGGAAAAGGAGAAGCCGACAGCAGAGGCAGGGCTTATCGACGACAATTACGTGACCACCAGCATCAGCGCCAAGGAGTCGGCAGAGCGCATCACCAACGCCGAAGACTTCGACCATGACCGTCCGCTCGTGCTCATCATTGACGACAACGACGGCATGCGCTCATACCTCCACTCCATACTGAAGCAGAAATACAACATCTCGGAGGCAGCCAACGGCAAGGAAGGACTGGAGAAGGCTCGCCGCGAGGTGCCCAAGCTCGTGGTCTGCGACGTGATGATGCCGGTGATGGACGGACTGGAATTTACGCGCCAGCTGAAGGCGGACACCGCCACATGCCACATCCCCGTCATCCTGCTCACGGCTCGTTCGCTGACCGAACAGCGCGAAGAGGGCTACGGCACGGGTGCCGACTCGTACCTGACGAAGCCGTTCTCAGGTTCTGTATTGCTTGCCCGCATTGACAATCTGCTGCGTTCACGCTCAATGCTGCGCTCCATCTTCTCCGGTTCCACCGAGGAAAAGGAGGAGGAAAAGAGCCTCAACACGCTTGACCAGACGTTCATCGGCAGACTGCGCGAGGTGATGCAGAAGAACATGGGCGACTCCGAATACTCCGTTGAACGCCTCGGCGCAGATGTCGGACTCTCACGCGTGCAGCTTTATCGCAAGGTGAAGGCGCTCACGGGACAGACTCCAGTGGAACTTCTGCGCAAGGCTCGCCTCGAAAAAGCCAAGAAACTGCTCATCAAGACCGAACGTTCCGTAGCCGAAATAGCATACGAAGTGGGATTCACGTCACCCTCTTACTTCAACAAATGCTTCAAGGACGAGTTTGGAATGAGTCCTGGAGAATCACGTTAATGTGATTTCATATAAGACATACACTCATAACGCCACACAAGCGGAAAAACATATAAAAACACAAGGTTACAAGAGAATGTATCAAATTAAAGAAGCAAGGGAAAAAACGTTATTAGCAATGCAAACCGTAGGAGCCACAGGCTTTCCTCAATTTGTTTAGTTAGCACATCCTCTTATATTCTTGTGTTTTGACGGTTTTTTCCGTTTGTGCTTTTCGAGAGAGGCGACAGCCTCTCATTTCTTTATGTCCTATATGGTCGTGAGGACTTGTTCTCAAAAGACCATATAGGACATAAAGAAATTGCCGAAGGCTCGAAAAACATAAACGGACTGTGGAGTCAGGTTTTTGTCAAAGCCCTGCCTCCCATAGCATTCCCCCCAATCAGCCAAACCTCTACTAATAATTCAATCATGTACTATTATTAAGCAAAAATGTTTCATGTAACGAATATGTAATCCGTTGAACGATTTGTGTATTATGTATTACTGCACTTTCACTAACTTTGCATCGTAATCAAAAGAAGAAGTGATTCTCAGATAGATTTGTTTTAGTATTAAGTTAGTAATAAGATTGTTGTTTTAGTTAGTTAATTTAGTAAGAGGTTTTAAATGAGTTAGTCGAAATAATTTAATGATCAGAAATAACACAAAAAACGAGGGACAGGATTTATTCTCCTGCCCCTCGTTTATTTTTTATATCATCAGTAATTTTTGTTCTGCTTATACAGTCCCGGCACATAATAGAGCTGGTTGTACGGTATCGGATAGAACTCGTTCTTGCCTGCCGTGTAATGGGCGTCCTTCAGGTATGTGGCATAGGTCTGTCCGTCATACACATCCTTCTGCTCATTGGCGAAGTAAGCATTGAGCGTCTTGGAAGCAATGCCCCAGCGACGCAGGTCGAAGTAGCGTCCGTTCTCCATTGCCAACTCCAGTCGGCGTTCCCAACGCAGACACTTGCGTGCAGTCTCCTTGTTCTGGAAGTAAGACTCAGGATAGAGGGCGATGTCACACTGGTCCTTGGCGTATGCGATGTGCTTGTCTATGGAGTTCTTGGCACGCTGACGGATGTCGTTGATGATGTCACGGGCCTCCATGAGTTGGTCTGTCTCGATAAGAGCCTCAGCACGCATAAGCATCACGTCGGAGTAGCGGAACACATAGTCGTTCATTGCGAAAGCCTGCCATGATCCGTTGTAGGTCTCGCCCTTAGAGCGCTGCGGCACTTCCTTCATTGAGCAGTAGTAGCCGTAAGTGTTAGGCGTGCGGCTGTTTGCCTTTGTGAGCGTATATTCCTTTTCATACTTGTATGGGAAAGTCGGCATACCGACAGTGTGGAACAAACGCGGATCCCATTTCTGGTTATTCGGCTTGCCGTTAATCGGATAGTCGATGGTCTTGTTGTAGTCATCAAACTCAGGCAGACCATCCTTTGTCTTGAATGCACTCACAAGGTCCTGTGACGGTTTGTGGAAATCCCATCCGCATGACCACATGCCCCATACACCATTAAGCACATTGCTCCAGTTGGCACGACCGAATGTTGTGTTGTCTTCCTTATAGTCAGAAGTCTGTACGGCGAAGATGCTTTCCTTGCTGTTCTTCTCTTCGGGAAGGAAGATGTCGCCATAGTCTTCCAGATAACCATAGTTGGGGTCGTCCTTCACCACCTTGGTGTATTCCACCACCTTCTGCATATATTCCTTATTGATGTGGTCGTATCCGTTGGTGGCCTCGTAGCCGTCGCCGTATGCGAGGGTGAGGTAACACTTGGCGAGGTACGCCGCAGCAGCAATCTTGTTTGCGCGGTTCGGCTCCTTCTGCACATCGGGCAGCACGTCGTAAGCCTCCTTGAAGTCATTAATGATCTTACCGAACAGTTGTTCGTACGTAAACTCGTCGTTGCGTGTCTGTTCCTGAAGTTTGTTCTTTACGACGTTCTCGTCTATCCAAGGCACCTGACGGAACATGGTGATGAGCTTGAAGTAGAAGTGTGCGCGGAGGAACTTCACCTCAGCCACACGCTGCTTCGTCATTTCCGCACCAAGCTTGCTGTCGCCATACTGCTCAAGCGAGAGCAATGCGCGGTTGCAGCGGCTCACAGCGCAATAGAGGCGATACCAGAGTTCGTCAAACTCGCCGGGCGTGGAAGTCATTGTAGACCATATCTCCATGGGATGATAGCCCGTGTCGGTGGTTCCTGAACCACCCTTCAAACAATCGTCTGACGACAAGTCGCCGTAAGGCCAAAGGTTGAACGGATAAGAGTACCAGCAGTCGCCGAGCATGGCGTATGCTGAAGTCACCATTTCATCGGGACGGCTAAAAGCCTTGTCCTCGTCGATGACTCCCTTCGGTGCCTCATCGAGGAAATCGCTGCATGATGTTGTAGTGCCGAGAGTCAGCATCGCTGCGAATATGTATTTATATATATTTTTCATTGTTTATGCTGTTTTTTAATGTTTGGATTTCGTGTGATATCATTCTCTACTTAGAAGCTAACCTGCAGTCCGAACGACACTGACGAAGAGTGAGGATAAGCCCAGTTGGGATTCTCGGGGTCAGAGATGGTGAAGCTGTTGCTCTTCCATGTGAAGACGTTCTGAGCAGACACATACACACGTGCCGATGTCATGTTCAGTTTCTTCAGCAGCGAGTCTGCGAAGTTATATCCCAGCTGCAGCGAACGAAGCTTCATCCAGTTGCCATGCTCCACGAAGTAAGACGATGCACGTCCCTCGTCGCCGGTGTTGTTTGTGGTAAGAGCAGGGATAGAAGACGAAGTATTGTCCTTAGTCCAAGCGCCGAGCATGCGGTTGCCCTTGTTGCTTCCGGCATCGGTGATGCTCCAGAAGTCGGTCTGGAATTTCTGGTTGTTATATACATCCACACCGCAGACTCCCTGGAAGAACATCGAGAGGTCGAAGTTCTTGTAGCCGAGCTGTACGTTCAGACCCCAGTTGAAGTCGGGTACCGGATTGAAAATCCAAGTCTGGTCATTGGCATCTATAGATTTGCTATTGTCGAGGTCAGCATATTTCAGACCGCCGACACGTGCGTTAGGCTGTCCGGAAGCCTTCACTTCCTCTTCGTTCTGAAAGAGTCCTTCCACCACGTAGCCCACGATTGATCCATAAGGCTGCTTTGACTGCACGAGGTTCTCCTTCATTGTGTGTGCATACGAGCCGGTGGTTGTAGAAGGCAGGTATGTAACCTTGTTGCGGAAGAAGTCGAAGTTGGCAGACACGTCGTAGCGCAGACCGTACTTTGTGGTGTGGCGATAACCTACGTTTGCCTCCATACCCACGTTGCGGAGCGACGGACCGTTCGACCAGGTTGAACCACCCTCACCCACAGCGCCAAGGAAAGCCGGCGAGATGAGCATGTCCTTCACATCCTTGATGTATGCGTCCACGTTTCCATAGAGTTCCTGATTCAACAGCAAGAAGTCGGCACCCACGTTATACTGTATTGTTGTCTCCCACTTCAGATTATCATTTCCAGTCTGTGTTGAGCGGAAGCCTGAAGGGAATATGCCCGTGCCTTGACGATAGAGGTCGTAGGCTGTAGACGTTACGCGGTCTAAACCGTAGTCAGCGACATAGAGTCCGTAGCGGGCTGTGTTGGATATCTCCTGATTACCGGTCTTACCCCACGATGCACGAATCTTAATATCATCAATCCACGATGCCTTGAGGTTCTTTGAAAGACGATAACCGAGTGTGGCAGCCGGGAAGTTACCATAGCGATTGTTCTTACCGAAGCGTGAGCTGCCGTCGCGACGTATTGTGAACGAGGCGAGAACGAGGTCCTGCCAGTTATAGTCCACCTTTCCGAAGAACGAAGCCAATGTATATCCTGATCCGACACCTGTGGCACGCTCGATGCCCGTAGCTGCATCAGGCCACATATAGTCCTTGTCCTCTATCACGAAGGTCTGGGCGTAGGCACCCATATCCTCCACTGTCTGCTTGTGAAGCTCCATACCAGCAAGCACCGTGAAGTCATGGTCGCGTGCTATCTTGAAGTTGTAGTTGGCCGTGTTACTCCATGTCCAGCGAACGTCGTCATGGGCTGAGAGTGTTGTGCTCGGAATATCATTGTTCACAATGTCCGACTTGAAGGTATGGGTCATTGAGTGAATGAACGAGTGATAATAGTCGAGTCCGAAGTTGGAGCGGAGCACAAGACCCTTCAGTGGTTTCACGTCCACGTAAGCATTGCCGAAGACACGCCATATCTTCTGGGCGTTGTCGCGATTCATATACATCTCGCGCAGAGGATTCTGACGGTCGCTCATGCCACCCACCGGACCGGCGAACGTCGTGCCGTCCTCCTCATACACGGGTACGGTAGGCGACATCTTCAGTGCATTCTCCATCGGTGCACAGTTCACCTGCTTTGAGTAAGTGACAGTGGCGTTCTCGCCGACGCTTACTATCTTGTTGACATTGTATGTAGAATTAAATCGGGCAGAGAAGTTCTCGAAGTTTGAATACTTCAATATACCGTCGTTTTTCTTGTATCCAGCAGAGAAGAGACCCGTGAACTTATCAGTAGCTCCAGAAAGAGAGAGGTCGTAGCTCTGCATGAAACCAGTATGCGAAATTTCGTCGAGCCAGTCGGTATCGGACAGTTTCATCGTCTTCTTGGCATTGATATATCCGTCGTAAGCTCCGTTTACGGTATATGTGTTGTAGCTATTGGTAGCCGGATTATATGCCTTGATGGTGCGTCCGGTGGCAGCATTGAGGTCCAGACCGTAGTTGCGGGCATAAGCCACGGGGTCGATGCCGTCATTAAGGGCAGCCTGAGCCATGGCGGTTGCATATTCAGTGGTGTTGCAGAGCTTCATCATAGACTGCGAGTTGTAGAACTGAGCCGTAAGATTTGTTGAGAAATCAACGTTCAGCTTGCTACCCTTCTTGCCACGCTTTGTTGTGATGATGATAACACCGTTGGCTGCACGCGAACCATATATTGAAGCTGAAGCGGCATCCTTGAGCACCTGCATGCTTTCAATATCGTTCATGTTAAGCGAATTGAGGGCTGTTGTCGTAGGAACGCCGTCAATGACGAAGAGCGGATCCTGCGAAGAATTGAACGAGCCGATACCACGTATGCGGACTGTTCCTGCTCCAATTGGCGAACCGTCTGTGGTGATGGTCATGCCCGGCACCTTACCCTGCAACGAGCGCATAGGGTCTGTATCGGCAGACGACTTGAGGTCTTTGGTGCTTACCACCGACACCGATCCCGTCAAGTCTGCCTTACGCTGTACCTGATAACCGGTCACCACCACCTCATTGAGCACCTCAGAATTGTCCTGAAGCACAATCTTGAGATTTTCGCCAGCCTTTACTTCCTGATCCTTACATCCTATATAAGAGATGACAAGGGTCTCGCCGGGCTTTACATTCAGTTTGAAGTTGCCGTCAATATCGGTAACCGTACCAATGTTGGAGGTTCCCTTCACCTTTACAGACGCGCCGATGATCGGCTCACCCGTATTATCGGTCACCGTTCCGCCGATGCCGTCAGTCTGAGCATAAACGCCAGAGCCTGCGAGCATGAGCATACTTACTAAAGCGACTTTTGCCTTTTTCATAAGATATACGTTTTATGTTGTGGTTTAAGTTATTTTATTTTCTAATTTTTATCAAAATTGGTTTTTAGCCTTTCAAGAAGAGCGGCCGTCATGAGCTGCATCTTCTTCTCGCTTGCAAAATTAGAAAACATAAAATGAGTGATATTTCATGAATCGTTCACAAAATATCACTCATGTAACATGTAACAACCGTTGACTGGATAGTCAAAAATGTTGAGTACCTTATTATTTTGCCTTACGATTCTATACCTTAAGTTTCTCTCTTATGTCTGTCGGATACTTGTCATACTGCTTCTTAAAGCATGACGAGAAGTAGCCTGGGGTGGCAAATCCCACTTCATTGGCTATCTCCGAAACAGTCTTGTCTGTGGTCTTAAGTAGCTGCATGGCTCGCTTGAGGCGTGTTTCGCGCAGAATCTCCACCGGGGTCATTCCGGTCAACGCCTTCACCTTGCGATAAAGCTGCACACGGGAAAGTCCCATGTCATCGCCGAGATCTTCTATTTTGAGGTTGGTATTGCCCATGTGCTTATCCATTGCCTTGAGGAATGTGTCAAGGAAATGGCGGTCAGGCGACGGGGCTTTGTCTTCAACGACAGGCTTGTCGGCTTCCTTTTCTGCCTTGAAGAGCTGGCGTAGCTTCTGTCTGTTGGCAAGAAGCGAGGCTATATTGGCAAGAAGCAGGTCCACGCTGAACGGCTTTGTCATATACATGTCAGCTCCTGTCTGCAGTCCTTCGATGTGTTGTTGCTCGCTGCTGCGTGCCGTAAGCAGCAACACGGGGATGTGGCTTGTCGCTTCATGCTGCTTCAGCCGCGTGCAGAACGTCAGTCCGTCCATCACGGGCATCATCACGTCAGACACGACAATGTCGGGCACGCTCTCCACGGCAAGCTTCAGTCCGCTCTGTCCGTCAGCCGCCTCTATAACGTAATAGCGGTCGAGCAGCAGCGTACGCAGATAAGCACGCATATCGGCGTTGTCGTCCACGATGAGCACGGTGGCAAGTTCGTCCGTATTGTCATTTATAAGCGAGTCGTGCCGGCTTTCCTGCACCGACTTCATACTTGCCAGAATCTGCTCTTCTGTGACAGCGGTGGTGTCGTCTATGGTGTTGCGGTTCTCACGACGGAACTGCAGGACATCCCCCACTACGCTCTGCAACTGATCCACATTACGCTGTATGATGCTAATGAGCTGCCTTGCGTCGCCCTTTCCTTCAGCAAGCTGACCCACTGGTCCGGCTATGAGCGTCAGCGGAGTGCGCAGCTGGTGTGAGGCATTGGTGAAGAAGCGGGTCTGCTCGTCGTTCATTTCGCGCATGCGGCGGTTGGCACGACGCACGGCACGCACGGCTCGCCATATAGTAATGACAGCCACAACCAAGAGCAGGATTACGAGCAACGACACCACAAGCAGCTTACGCTGTGTCTGATAAAAGCCGAGATAAGCCTCCAGCTTCGACTGGATGGTGGCAAGATACTGGTTCTGCTTCATCAGCGAATGGCTGGTCAGCGATATGTCCGCCACGTTCTGCGGCGTTATGACAATGCTCCTCATATTGTTGATGCGCTCGTAGGGCTTGCCTTCGAGTATACGCAGCGCAAGAGCTATAACCTCCTCGCCATGAGTAGGATATATGTAAGAAGCGCTTAGTCTGCCCTGCTGTACGGCGTCAATGCCCTCTCCTGGCAGTCCGTCGATACCAAGGAAGCGGATGTCACGCTCCTTGTGCAACTCTTTCGCTGCATCGTAAGCACCCATGGCAGCAAGGTCGCTATGACAGAACACGATGTCCACATCCTTGCCGTCCTCAATCCATTTTCGCATAATGCGCTTGCAGTCGTCATACGACCATTGGCTCGGCACATGACGATAATCTATATCAGGATTTTGGCTGACGGCATTGCTGAAACCTGCGTGACGTTGCGTTGCCGGTGAAATTTCCAGCGGGCCGGTCATCTCCAGCACCACGGGCCGTCGTCCGTCCGTCACAACACTGTCGCGGCAGAGCATAGCGGCATATTCGCCCATCATGCGTCCTGCCTCCACATTGTCTCCACCTATGTAGGCGGCATAATCCTTCATGGCGGTGATACGGTCAAAGAACACTATCGGAATGTTCTTCTTGCGGGCACGCTGTAAGCTACGGTCAAGAGCATGATAGTCGTTAGGCGACACCACGAGCAAGTCTACTCCCTCATCCACAAGACTGTCTATCTGCAAACACTGCCGCTCGTTGTTGTTGTCTGCATTCTTTATCACCACCTTCACGTCATTGTCGTAAAGATGCTGTGCTGCGAGCATCTCGTTGTTGGCTTTCTCTCGCCATCGTCCGCCTACGCACTGCGACACACCTATCTTATATTTATAATGTGAAGAACAGCCCGTGAGCGTGAGAAGGGCCACAAGTATTATAAATAATGTATTATAGGTTTTATGTATCATATATGAATGTAAGGTTTAATTGGTTATTTTCTTCAAGAAACAAAGTTAATGATTTTTCAATATATACACTTAAAGAAAACAAACAAATAAGTCAATTATTGTTTCATTAGGCGATATCTATAAGTTTAGGAAACATAAGTAACATACACATTCTGGCAGATTACGTAAATTTGCACGCAGAAAAACCTAAGCCTATAATAGGGCTAATGCGATTCTGATTATTCTAAAAACCTACAAATAATATGAACAAGACATTCCTCAGCCGCAATGCGGCAGCATCGCTTCTTCTTGGGGTTGCCATGACAGCCTCAGCCCAAGCAACCAAGTTTCTCAGTAGCAACCATTGCATCTATCGCGTGGACAATTCGCAGAAAGTCCTGCTCTTACCGGTGCAGGAGAAGGCTGAGATGTGCAACGTCAAGGTGATTGACGGCAACAGTCAGGTGAAGGCACTCAACATCCGCCTCGCTTCCAACCACATCGACTATTATGTGCCGCTCTACATCAGCGAGTTCAAGGACAGCAAGAACATCTCGCTCGACATCCATGTGAATGGCACATATCGTAACGACGGTGGCATTTCGAGCTTCACATGCTGGAATAACATGAAGTATGCCGACTCATACGACACGACAAATACAGAGCAGTATCGTCCCGTCTATCATCATACACCGACATACGGATGGATGAACGATCCTAACGGCATGTTCTATAAGGACGGCGTGTGGCATCTCTACTTCCAGTACAATCCCTACGGATCGCAGTGGGAAAACATGACCTGGGGACACTCTACATCAACCGACCTTATGCACTGGAAGTTTGAGGGTACTCCAGTTCAACCCGATGCTTGGGGCACAATATTCTCAGGTTCGGCTGTTGTGGACCACAACAACACTGCCGGATTCGGCAACGGAACAGTGGTGGCTATGTATACGTCGGCTGGCGAAAACCAGACACAGAGCCTGGCATACAGCACAGACAACGGCAAGACATTCACAAAGTATGAAGGCAACCCAATAATTACAAGCAATACGCCCGACTTCCGCGACCCGCACATGTTCTGGAACGAGGATATCAAGAAATGGAACATGATTCTCGCAGAGGGTCAGCACATGAACATCTATTCGTCTGACGACCTCAAGGCGTGGAAGCTCGAAAGCCAGTTCGGTGCAGAATACGGCAATCACAGCGGTGTTTGGGAATGTCCGGACCTTATGAAGTTGCGTTTGCGCGGCACTGACAAATACAAGTGGATGCTCATTTGCAACATCAATCCTGGCGGTCCGTTCGGAGGTTCGGCTACACAGTACTTCGTGGGCGACTTCGACGGAAAGAAGTTCACATGTGAGACAGCACCCGAGGTGACACGATGGATGGACTATGGCAAGGACCATTACGCCACCGTAACCTTCGACAATGCTCCTGACGGACGCCGCGTGGCTATGGCATGGATGAGCAACTGGCAGTATGCCAACCAGGTGCCCACCAAACAGTATCGCTCGGGCAACTCCATCCCGCGCGACCTTGACCTCTACGAATATGAAGGCAACACATACTGCGGCGTAACTCCCTCACCTGAGTTGAAGGCTGCACGTCCCAAGAAATCCACAAAGACGCTGAGCGAATCATGCGAAATGGTGGTTACGCTCAAGGGCAATGCCACCATCACACTCTTCAACGAACTTGGCGAGAAAGTGGTAATGACGTATGACGACAAGATCCGCACTTTCTCAATGGACCGCACAAAGAGCGGACAGAAGGACTTCAGCGACGACTTCGCCGCACTGACCACTGCTCCCGTACACGGCAAGATGACACAGCTGCGACTGTTTATTGACCGCAGCAGCATCGAGGCTTTCGACGCTGAAGGACGCATGGCAATGACCAACCTCGTGTTCCCAACCAAGCCTTACAACAAAGTAAGCATCAAGGGTAAGGGCAAATACGTGGTATATAATCTGAAATAATGACCGAATCGCTCAGAATATAGTATTGTTACATTGATTGCATAAATGTTGTATGATACACTTTTTACAATCAGATGAAACATTTTTTATATTCTGAGCGATGCTGAATATATAATTTTGCAGCAGATTTGACAAGCAAAGCTAATAACTAAATAAATACATATTCTACAAATGGGCAACTCCAACTCAAGCAAAATAACGCTTATCCCGGTGATGATCGCATTCTTCACCATGGGCTTTGTCGACTTGGTCGGCGCAGTATCAAATAACATGCAGGAAGACTTCGGTCTGTCCGATTCGGCAGCCAACTTCTTCCCCTCGCTCGTGTTCTTCTGGTTCCTTATCTTCTCCGTGCCCACGGGCATGCTGATGAACAAGATAGGACGCAAGAAGACCGTGCTCCTCTCCATCATCGTAACAACGCTGGCAGTGTTCCTGCCGCTCTTCGACAGCTTTATGCCAACAAAGGAGAGCCAGCTCTGGCTGATGTATATCTCGTTCTCGCTCCTCGGCATAGGCAACGCCATCATGCAGACTTCCATCAATCCGCTGGTGACAATGCTCGTCAAGGGACACTTGGCATCCACTCTCACCTTCGGACAGTTTGTCAAGGCCATCGCATCGTTCATCGCTCCGCTCATCGCAGCATGGGGCGCCACCACCACAGCTCCGATTCTCGGACTCAGCTGGCGCATCCTCTTCCTGCTGTTCTTCGTGGTAGGCCTTATCGCCACACTCTGGCTCGGCATGACACGCATCGAAGAAGAGCCTCTCGAGGACAAGGCTTCAGGCTTCGTTGACTGCCTGAAGATGCTCGGATCGCCCATCATCCTGCTGTCGTTCATCGGCATCATGTGCCATGTGGGCATCGACGTCGGCACCAACGCTGTGGCTCCGCGAATCCTCCTTGAGCGTCTCGGCACTGACACCGACACGGTGAGCAAGTTCGAGTATGCCACCAGCATCTACTTCGCATTCCGTACACTGGGATGCTTCACCGGATCTATCATCATGCGCAAGCTCAACATCCGCACATTCTTCACCATCATCGTCCTTATGATGGCAGTGGCAATGGTGGGCCTCGTATTCGGTACAGAGAAGTGGGAACTCTGGGCAGCCATCGCCCTCGTAGGCTACGGCAACTCCAACGTCTTCTCCATCGTCTTCTCACAGGCCATGCTCTCAGCACCCGAGAAGAAGAACGAGGTGTCTGGTCTGATGATCATGGGACTCTTCGGCGGCACCATATTCCCCCTCTTCATGGGATTCGCAAGCGACGCTGCCAAGGCTTCAGGCGCACTGTATCCGCAGGTTTGGGCTGCTGTAGTAATGGCAGTGGGCGTTGCATACCTGCTGAGTTACATCCCCAAGGTTAAGCAATAAAAAAACTAAAAGCCAAATTATATTATGGAAAAGAAATATGTAGTAGGACTCGGCGAAGCGCTCTGGGATGTGCTTCCCGAAGGTAAGAAGCTCGGTGGCGCACCTGCCAACTTCGCTTTTCACGCAGGTCAGTTCGGCCTCAACTCTATAGCTGTCAGCGCTCTTGGCGAGGACAAGCTCGCTGAAGAGACCATACAGCAGCTCGAAGAGAAGAACTTGCAGTACTGCATGCCGCGCGTGCCCTACCCCACCGGCACCGTGCAGGTGACTCTCGACAACGAGGGCATACCCACATACGACATCAAGGAGAACGTGGCTTGGGACAACATCCCCTTCAACGATGACGTGAAAGCCATTGCAGAGAACACACGCGCCGTCTGCTGGGGTTCGCTGGCACAGCGCAACGTCGTAAGCCGCGAGTCAATCTACAAGTTCCTCGACGCTACGCCGAAGGACTGTATGAAGATTTTCGATATCAATCTGCGTCAGAACTTCTACACCAAGGAAGTGATCTGCGAGAGCATGAAGCGCTGCAACATCCTCAAGATTAACGACGAGGAGCTCGTACTCATCGGTCGTATGTTCGGCTATCCCGGCCTTGACATTGAGAACAAGTGCTGGCTGATTCTCGGCAAGTACAACCTCGACATGCTCGTGCTGACCTGCGGCACTAACGGCAGCTATGTCTTCACACCAGGCTCAATGTCGTACCAGCCCACTCCGAAGGTGGAGGTGGCAGACACGGTAGGCGCCGGCGACTCATTCACAGGCACGTTCTGCGCATCCATCCTCGCCGGTAAGAGCGTAACGGAGGCTCACAAGCTGGCAGTAAGCGTAAGCGCATACGTCTGCACACAGAACGGCGCAATGCCCATCCTGCCTGAGGAAGTGAAGGAAATGAAAGATTAGGAAGCCCATAGTTAAAAGGTTATTATTGATAAAGGAGTTAGGACAACGAATAAAAAAAGTCGTTCCTAACTCCTTTTTTTTCCTATCAATAAAAAGAATAGGGTTATCTGTTTCTCTTATTCCGGCTTGATGCACGCTATATAATAAATAGGCAGATAAGTGACACCGTTTTTTGTTTCCACATTCTTTGCATTAGACAATACAAAAGCCTGATGAATGTTGTATTCCTTTATCTGTAAGAACTTGTCCAAGGCGCTATGCACCTGATAGTCCTTACCAGACTTTATCTCTAACGGAAGAACGGAAAGATTAGCCATATCGTCAATCAGATAATCCACCTCACCCGTCTTCTTATTGTCGTAATAATAGAGATTGAATCCGTGCGCCCTTAATTCCTGCGCCACTACCGTCTCATACACCGAGCCAAGATTGATGCTTGCCACATCATCCATCACAGCCTTAATATTGGTGCCGAAGAAAATGCCAGTCAATATACCGACATCATTCATGTATAACTTGAGAAGATTCTTCCCGCTATTCTCTATCAATGGAAAGCTTGGCTTGCTTATAGCCTTCACCTCCAAGGCTATACCCGAAGATATGAGATAGTCGAACTCCTCAATGTAGTCGCTCATGCGCTTGCCCTTCTTGTCTTCTATGTCCTTGACCACCACGCGTTTCTTCTTGTTCTCAAGGTTTGAGGGTATCATACTGTATATACGCTGTATCTTCAGACGGTTATGTGCCTCTTCATATCTGGCAGCATCCACTCCATAAAGATGATGGATGCTGTCTTGAATGGTTCGTACAGTAGTGATGTTCTTGGTGGCAACAAATTCCTTCACCGCATCCGGCAATCCTCCTACAAGAAGATATTTTCTGAACAAATCGAGCAACTTTTCGTGAATGGCCTCGGGCATAGGCTTTCGTTCTGCATAATTACGGTGCATCGTGTCTAATACCAGCTGACCGACACCATTGGCAATAAGAAATTCCTCGAAATCCATAGGGAACATGTGCTTGATGACAATGCTGCCCAATGGTATGGACGATGTGGTCTTTAGCGTAACGCCAAGGAGCGAACCACTGGCAATATAAGTGAACTTATCGTCCTCACGCAAGAATTTAAGCAAAGTAAGAAGATGGTCATACGCCTGTATTTCGTCAATGAAGACAAGCGTTTCGCGCTTATCTCCCATTCGGTCACCTGCGACGGTGCTTAATGCAAGATAGAAGTCGTCCTTCGTTCTCGCATCCGCAAAAACACGGTCGCCAAGCTTGTCGGTTTCCATGTTTATCTCAATATAATTAGGAAAGAGACGTTTTCCTACCTCTCTAATTATATACGACTTTCCAATCTGACGTGCGCCATCAACTACCAGAATCTTGTCAGACCCTGACTGTAAGTGACTTACAATATAATCCTCTATCTTGCGGTATAGCATAATTACACTTTTCCTATGTTTCTACTACCGCAAAAGTACACTTTTCCTACGAAATAAGCAAGCAAAAACTACACTTTTCCTATATATTCGACGCCTAAAAACTACACTTTTCCTATATAGCCCTTGGGGCATGCGCACGAAAAAGGCTGTTTCGGAAATACATCCAAAACAGCCTCTGTTCTATTTGTTTTTACTTTTTTCAGTATTAATGTCGAGAACTTCATCGCGTTCGACGCACGCTCCATCCTCTCCTTGTGGGTAGCTCAGGCTATTTGCCGTCGCCATCTCCCCACATTCCTATTGCAGCACTGGCTGCGAATAGGGTCATCATCATTGTCATCAACATAACCTTTTTACCTCTTTTTTGACTAATAAACCATTTACCTGACCTTTTGCCTAAGGTCTAATCACCTAATTGTCGACTTGAAGCATCGACTAAATACCATTGAGACGCTTGAGTTACCCTTAATCTTTTTTGTTTACCTTACTGACTAATACTTTCTTTGTTACCTTGTCTCAATCTTCATACCTTCTCTTCTTACCTGTATTCACTAATTACCTATCGTTACTAATCTCTTGCTAATCGTCTGTGTTATCCTTGATAATCCTTTCTACCTTCTGGCTAATACCTTTTCTTTTTACCTTTTAGTCATCCTTTCACTATACAATCTCAATACCTTCATGTTGTCATCCTCAATCTCTATACCTTACTATTAAATTACCTGATTACCTTTTTACCTTCTTTTTTACCTTTTCTCTCAAAGTTCTCTTATAGTCCTTTGTCTTCGAATGCCTCACGGTATCCTTGTTTTGACGATGCAAAGGTACTACTGTTTGGGCACACAAACAAGCTTTTCCGCCTGTTTTATCGTCTTTTGCTTATTAATTTGACCTATATCAAACACTTTGTGTACGTGCACACCAAAATATAGTATAAGAAGAACGCAAATATAGTGTAAAGAGAGAACAATTAGCTCAGAACTATCAAAATCGCAGAAGAATTTGATGAAAAACGCCTGCATCTCTTGCTTTCACAAGAAGATGCAGGCTGAAGCGGCATGAGGTATTATTATATTATGGATATGACCTTGTTCCTCCTATTATGCTACGTCAGGAGTAACCTCAGCTTTTGTGGTGTCCACCTCTGTTGAGTCAGAGAACATCATCATGGCTGTGTCGTCAGCACCTGTTGCGCTTACTGCTGAGTCCTCTGCCTCTGTCTCTACGGGAACGTCTGCCGGCTGTTCAGCGGGCTGCTCAGCGGGTTGTTCTGCAGGTGCCACGGTGTCTACAGTTGTTGTGTCCTGCGGAAGTGAAGTGCTGAGACCCGACATAGAGGCGTTAGCGAATACGTTGCTTACTGATACCATTACGATAGCTGCGATAGCTGCAAAAAATAACTTCTTCATATGCGTAAATTTTTAAATTGTTAATATTATTATTGTTTACTGTTTAATGAACCCTGCCTGAACCATTCAGTTCGTTGCGTCGTTCGATTAATATAATGCAACGGGCGTGCCAAAACAATGCACAAAAACTTAAATCACTGAATATCAGCAATGTAAGAAAAACATCGCAAAAATAGAGAAGCGTGAAAGTGGGGATAAGTGTGGAGCAAGTGGGGAAATATTCCACACTTGCTTGATCAAATCCTACAATTTGCTTTTTATGAAAGTGTTGCGTATACTTAACATTCGAGCAAAAAACGAAAGCGCCCTGCAAGGGCAAAAGCGTTCTGATAAAATGCTTTTACCCTTGCAGGGCGCTTTGACGTTATATATATATAATGTATATACGCGCTTTGCTGCTTACTCGTATATCCACTCTGCCTTGCTCACGGCCTTGGCGCCATTGGCTGCAGGAGCCTGCGCCGGCGATGCTGCGCGGCAGTAGCCCACGAGCGTAATGTCGAAGACGAGCGTCGAATAGGCGGGGATGCTGCTCTTTGACGACGAAGCATAGCCTAACTGCTGCGGAATGGTCACCGTCCATCGGTCACCGATGTGCATGCTCTGCAGGGCGGTGGCGAAACCGTTCACTACGCCGCTGACGGCAAATGTCGAGGGATTCATGGTGGAGAGATTATAGTCGCCGGTCCATGACTGGTCGAACAACAGGCCCTTCGGGTAGCTGGTTGTGGGGATAAGGCGTCCGCTGTAGTGCACCTTCACGGAGTCAGTAAAGAACGGGCAGCCTGATCCTTTGCCTTCATTCTTAACCTCAACGATGACATGGTCGTACGAATGCTTTGCCACCTCGCTGTTGAGCGAGTATGAGCGCAGCACCTTCCAGTCGGTGTTGCCAGCGTCAGCGAGTTGCTTGGCGGAGTTATACTTTGCATCGAAGTAAGTTTCGTTGCGGCTCTGCCAGTTATCAAACTCGTTATCCTCTTCCTTTGTCTCGCTGCATGATGACAGCCCTGTTGCGAGAGCTGCGGTCATGGCGAGCGTTAGGTATGCATATATCTTCTTCATTATCAAATGTTAAGTACGTGTATATAAGCGGTGGGCTTCACGCCCTACGTCTTACTGGAGCTTCTTCAGGAGGCTGGTGATGCTCACCTTGTCCTCGATGATGGCCTGGAGCTGGTCGATGCTTACGCGTTCCTGCTCCATTGTGTCGCGGAAACGGAGAGTAACGGTATTGTCCTTCAGCGTGTCGTAGTCTACAGTCACGCAGTAAGGAGTGCCGATAGCGTCCTGACGACGATAGCGCTTGCCGATGGTGTCCTTCTCGTCGTAGTGAGTGTTGAAGTGGAACTTCAGGTTGTTTACAATCTCGCGAGCCTTCTCTGGCAGTCCGTCCTTCTTTACGAGGGGCAGCACGGCGAGCTTTGTAGGAGCCAATGCCGGCGGAAGGAGCAGGACAACGCGTGTCTCGCCGTTCTCGAGCTTCTCCTCACGATATGAGTGACACATTACGCTGAGGAACATACGGTCTACGCCGATAGATGTCTCGATGACGTACGGAGTGTACGATTCCTTTGTCTGCGGGTCGAAGTACTTGATTGAGCGGCCTGAGAACTTCTCATGCTGAGAGAGGTCGAAGTTGGTGCGGCTGTGTACGCCCTCCACCTCCTTGAATCCGAACGGCATCTTGAACTCGATGTCCGTAGCGGCGTTGGCGTAGTGAGCGAGCTTCTCATGGTCGTGGAAGCGATAGTTCTCAGCGCCGAAGCCGAGAGCCTGGTGCCACTTCATACGCAGCTCCTTCCATCTCTGGAAGTACTCGAGCTCGGTGCCCGGCTGTACGAAGAACTGCATCTCCATCTGCTCGAACTCGCGCATACGGAAGATAAACTGGCGAGCAACAATCTCGTTACGGAAAGCCTTACCGATCTGAGCGATACCGAAAGGAATCTTCATACGGCCGGTCTTCTGCACGTTGAGGTAGTTGACGAAGATGCCCTGTGCTGTCTCCGGACGCAGATACACCTTCATTGCGCCCTCAGAGGTTGAGCCCATCTCTGTAGAGAACATAAGATTGAACTGACGAACGTCGGTCCAGTTCTTTGTGCCGCTGATGGGGTCTACGATTTCCTCGTCCTCAATAATCTTCTTCAGCTCTGCGAGGTCAGGACCCTGCATAGCCTTGGTGTAACGCTCGTGGAGGGCGTCACGCTTCTGCTGGTGCTCCAGCACACGGGGATTGGTGGAACGGAACTGAGCCTCGTCGAATGCGTCGCCGAAGCGCTTGCGTGCCTTAGCCACTTCCTTGTCAATCTTCTCCTCGTACTTAGCTATCTGGTCCTCGATGAGAACGTCGGCACGATAGCGTTTCTTTGAGTCGCGGTTGTCAATGAGGGGGTCGTTGAAAGCGTCGACGTGTCCGCTGGCCTTCCATATAGTAGGATGCATGAAGATGGCTGAATCGATGCCCACGATGTTCTCGTGAAGGAGCACCATGCTCTGCCACCAGTACTGCTTGATGTTGTTCTTGAGTTCAACGCCGTTCTGACCATAGTCGTAAACTGCGCCCAGACCATCATAAATCTCGCTGCTCGGGAATACGAAGCCGTACTCTTTGCAGTGACTAACGATTTTCTTGAAAACGTCTTCTTGTGCCATTTCTTTATATATTTTTGTTATTCTGAGTTTCCGTTATTTGCCTGTTGCCATCCTTAGGAATAGCTTATAGATTGCAAAGTTACGCTTTTTTGCCTTATTTTCTATCTATAATGTAGTTAAATGTTATAAAACAAAGGGATTGATTAGTTGAAAATTGAGAGTTGAGAGTTGAAAGTTATGATTGCTCTCTATCTGATAAAAACCACCTAATATCGAAAAAGAATATGATTTATTCATCGTAACCTCTATTCAACGCATAGTCTACTGATAACAACTCTCAATTCTCAACTCTCAATTCTCAACTCTCAATTCTCAACTCTCAAGTAAAATCTTTTGTCTTTCCACTTTTTTTTATTACTTTTGCGAGTTAGCCGACCTGTTCGGCTATTTTAATAAAAATCCCTAAACCACACGATATACATAAAGATATGGACGACGAGATAAGAGACAATGAAGAAATGAGTGAGAAGGACGAGCAGACACTTGAAGGCAACGTCCCTGACGACGCTGAAGGCAAAGAAGCCGACGGCGAGTCAGCTCCTACGCAGCACTCCGACTATAAGCCGGTGAACCGTTTCGACGCATCCGCCGTACATCATCTTAGCGGAATGTATCAGAACTGGTTTCTCGACTACGCTTCCTACGTGATTCTTGAGCGTGCCGTCCCCCACATTGAGGACGGTCTGAAACCTGTGCAACGACGCATTCTCCACTCTATGAAGCGCATGGACGACGGTCGCTTCAACAAGGTGGCTAACATCGTGGGACACACCATGCAGTTCCATCCGCACGGCGACGCTTCCATCGGTGACGCTCTCGTGCAGATGGGACAGAAGGATCTGCTGGTGGACTGTCAGGGTAACTGGGGTAACATCCTCACTGGCGACCGCGCCGCCGCACCGCGTTACATCGAGGCACGACTCTCCAAGTTTGCGCTCGACGTGGTGTTCAATCCCAAAACCACACTCTGGCAACTCTCATACGACGGACGAAACAAGGAGCCTATCACGCTTCCTGCCAAATTCCCGCTCCTTCTTGCACAAGGCGCGGAGGGCATTGCCGTGGGCCTCAGCTCGAAGATTCTGCCGCATAACCTCGTGGAAATCTGCGACGCAGCCATACATTACCTGCGCGGCGAGGACTTCCAGCTCTTCCCTGACTTCCCCACAGGCGGATCCATTGACGTGGCACGCTACAACGACGGTCAGCGCGGAGGCATGGTGAAGGTGAGGGCTAAGATAGAGAAGCTCGACTCGAAGACCATCGTCATACGCGAGATTCCGTTCTCAAAGACCACCACCACGCTCATCGACTCCATACTGAAAGCCATCGACAAGGGAAAGATAAAGGCAAAGAAGGTGGACGACAATACGGCTGCAGAGGTGGAAATCCAGGTGCATCTCGCTCCGGGCGTTTCCTCGGACAAGACCATTGACGCTCTCTACGCATTCTCTGACTGCGAGATAAACATATCGCCCAACTGCTGTGTAATCGAAGACAACAAGCCTTGCTTCCTCACTGTCAGCGACGTGCTGCGCCATTCCACCGACTCGACGATGGGACTGCTGCGCCGCGAGCTTGAGATTCGCAAGTCGGAACTGGAGGAACAGCTCTTCTTCTCGTCCTTGGAGCGCATCTTCATAGAGGAGCGAATATATAAGGAGAAGAAGTTTGAGCAGGCGAAATCGCAGGACGAGGTGGTCAGCTTCATCGCTCAGAAGCTCGAACCGTTCAAGGACCAGACGTTCAAGGTGCCGTCGAAGCGCACCGATGCGGAAGGCAAGACGGAGCAGGTGATGGTGGAATACGCCTTCCATCGCGACATCACTCGCGACGACATCCTGCGCCTGCTCGAGATAAAGATGCAGCGCATCCTCAAGTATAACAAGGACAAGGCGGACGAACTCATGGCGCGTATCAAGGCTGAACTCGCCGACATCGAGAACGACCTCCAGCACATGACCGACGTTACGATACGCTGGTTTGAATACATACGCGACAAGTATGGCAAAGACCATCCGCGCCGCACCGAGATAAAGAGCTTCGACACCATCGAGGCGGCAAAGGTGGTGGAAGCCAACCAGAAGCTTTATATAAACCGTCAGGAAGGTTTCATCGGAACCGGACTGAAGAAGGACGAGTTCGTATGCAACTGTTCGGACATCGACGACATCATCGTGTTCTTCAAGGACGGCAAGTATAAGATGGTGAAGGCGGCTGACAAGATATTCGTGGGCAAGAACATCCTGCACGTGCAGGTGTTCAAGCGTAACGACAAGCGAACCATCTACAACGTGGTTTATCGTGACGGAAAGGGCGGCGCATGCTTCATCAAGCGCTTCTTCGTGCCCACAATGACCGTGGGCAAGGACTATGACTGCACGCAGGGCACACCGGGTTCGCGCATACTCTACTTCACTGCCAACCCCAACGGAGAGGCTGAAATCATCAAGGTGACGCTCGAAGCCAACCCGCGCCTGAAGAAGATATTCATCGAGAAGGACTTCTCCGAGATAGGCATCAAGGGACGCACGTCGAAGGGCAACCTCGTGACGCGAAACCCCGTGCATCGCATCGGACTGAAGAGTCACGGCCATTCCACATTGGGAGGCCGCAAGGTGTGGTACGATGCCGATGTCAACCGACTGAACTATGACGAGCACGGACGACTCTTGGGCGAGTTCTATGACGACGACGCAATACTCGTGGTACTGGACGACGCCACCTACTACACGTCTTCGTTCGACGTAAACAACCACTACGAGGACAACATACGCATCATCGAGAAGTGGAATCCGAACAAGGTATGGACTGCCGTGCTCTACGATGCCGACAATGACAACAATCTCTACATCAAGCGTTTCCGCATGGAGGCGATAAAGCGTCCGCAGAGTTATCTCGGCGAGAACGAGCACAACCGTCTGGTATTGCTTACCGACACGCCATTCCCGCGCATCGAAGTGAGCTTGGCTCCTGCCAAGGCTCCCGACGGAACCGAACAGCCGCGACAGCCCATCATCGTTGACGCGGAGGAGTTTATCGGCGTGAAGGGATATAAGGCGAAGGGCAAGCGTGTCACCACGCTGGACGTAACGGACGTGAAGGAGCTGGAACCGACACGACAGCCCGAGCCAGAACCGGAAGACGACAAAGAGGATCGTCATGACGACACACCGCAGGAGAATCTCGACCCCGATGCAGGCAAGAGCCAGCAGCAGGTGATTGACGAGATGACCGGACAGCTCCGCCTCTTCTCCGACGAAGAAGACATGTAGGACTATAAATATATATATATAATGTAGTGCTATGAACATAATCAGGACCATACTGGCGGTGGCTGTCATTCTGCTGACAGCCACGCCACCAGCCAAAGCCGAGTCGCCGGAGAAGCGCAAGACCACCTCGCTGCTTCTCGGCGTAGGCCATACCAACATCCTCGACACATATCTCTCCCCGGAGAAATACAACGGCATCAACCTTACGCTCGTCTCACACACCATGCGTGAGAACGCCTCATCGTGGACACGAACCATACACCACGAAGGCAACATAGCCTTCGCGGACAACCGTTCGGGCAACGGTGGCGAGATGGCTGGCTCATACACGTTCCGCTATGCCATGCTCCACAAGTGGCGCTTAGGCATAGGACGACGCACGCTGAGAGTGATGGCTGGTGGCGCCGTCAACACCAATCTCGGCTTCGTATATAACACCCGCAACGGCAACAATCCAGCCAACGCACGCCTATCGCTCGACATAGGACCGGCTGTGGCGTTCGACCTGCCTCTTGGCGCACCCGGACATTTCCGCGGCATGTCAATAAGCCCCGGCGACTGCGCCCATTATCCTGCCGTCATCCGCTATGAGGCGTCGGTTCCGCTTGCAGGACTGATGTTCTCGCCCAACTACGGACAGACTTACTACGAGATATTCACGCAAGGCAATTATGACCATAACGTCGTGCCCACCACCATCGGTTCCACGCCGTCATTCCGACAGATGCTCACCGTTGACTTCCGTCTGGCACGCACCACGTGGCGCATCGGATATCTCGGAACCATAGAGCAGGCACACATCAACAACCTCAAGCAACACACTTACACGCACTCTCTCGTGATAGGCTTCGTAAAGAAGTTCAACTGGAAGCCTATCCGATAAATCAGAGTGTGAGGCATACGGTATTTCAGGCGGAACGCTGAGTATTTCTCGGCGTTCACTGATTATATTTCATTATTATGTAATACATCTCTAACTTTGTAAATGGAATATACAATGACCACACACATGAATTACCGCAAGGAACACATTATCTATACCTCTATATGGCTTTTGCTGTACCTCTCGCCGCTGGCGAGCCTGTATATGCGAATGTCGTCAAATCCCAACATCGCTTTTTCATGGCATGAGATTCTCAACGCATGGGCGTTTAATACCATCTGGCTCGTTCTGATGCTCATCCATAACTTCCTGCTACTGCCCGTCCTTATCATCAAGCGGCGCACGTGGCAGTATATGTTGCTGTCGTTGCTGCTGCTCGTTTCATGCACATACGCCACCTATCTTGTCAGACCTATGCATCCAAGATACGCCGAGATATACGACACAAGGGAGATGATCGACAGAAACTATTATATCTGCGGAGAGTCTGGCAGAGGGCATACTCCACAACTGTGTTGGGAATTGGAGCACAACCCTAAAGAAGACCTGTGCAGAAAGCCGATACACGGAGGCAAGAACTTTCCTATACAAAGGCACAATCCCGACGAACTGCGACCGCTCGGCCCATTGGCATTCCTCGGACCGGGAGAAGCTGTGGCGTTCATCGGAGGACTGCTGCTCATGGGCATGAACCTCGGCGTTAAGCTATACTTCAAGACGCAGGAAGACCGCGAACAGCGGGAGAAGCTGGAGAAGCAAGACCTTGAGCGACAACTCGAATATCTGCGTTATCAGGTCAATCCGCATTTCTTCATGAACACCCTGAACAACATCCACGCCCTCGTCGACATCAATCCCGAACGAGCCAAGACCACCATCGTGGAGCTATCGAAGATGATGCGTTACATCCTCTATGAGGGCGACAAGAAGCTCATCCCCGTGCAGCGCGAGACGCTGTTCCTGAAGAACTACATCGAGCTGATGCGCCTACGCTATTCCAGCCGCGTGAGCATCTCCCTGGATATACCCGAGATGATGCCCGACGTGATGCTGCCACCGCTGCTGCTCATCATCTTCGTGGAGAACGCCTTCAAGCACGGCGTCAGCTATGCCGCACCGTCATTTATAGACATAAAGGTGACGGTGACGCAGGAAATGCTCCAGTTCAAGTGCCGCAACAGCCGGCAGGAACAGAAGCCGGACGAGAAGAAAAAGAAGGGAGGCGTGGGACTTGCCAATGCACGCCGCCGACTTGACCTGCTGTTCCCCAATCAGTACAACCTCGAGATAAAGGAGAACGACAAGGAATACGACGTGCAGCTCGAGATTCCGCTAAGCAAGAACAACAGCTAAACAAACACCAAACACATCATATATATGATCAGAACTCTCGTTATCGACGACGAACCGCTCGCCCTGCAACAGCTGGCAGCTTACGTCGGAAAGATACCATACCTCACTCTTGTCGGCGAATGCCAGAGCGCCCTTGAAGCACGCGACATCATAGCACGCGAGCAGATTGACGCCATTTTCATCGACATCAACATGCCTGACCTTAACGGCATGGACTTCGTGCGATCGCTCGCAGCACCGCCCATCGTGGTGTTCACCACAGCCTACTCTGAGTATGCCATCGACGGATATAAGGTGGACGCAGCCGACTACCTGCTCAAGCCGTTCTCGCTGGACGACTTCCGCAAGGCGGCACAGCGCGTAAAGCGACGTTACGACATGGAGATGGCGGCTGACCTGCCCCTTCCGTCTGCCGATGCTTCCACAGAAGAGAAGCCCTTGCATGACGACGACACCATCTTCCTCAAGACCGAACACCGCGTAGTGCGTGTCAACATTGCGGACATACGCTACGTGGAGGGAATGTCCGAATACCTGAAGGTGCACCTCGAGAACGAGCGCCCCATCATCATGCTCCTAAGCATGAAGAAGATGGAGGAACGTCTGCCCTCCTCTTTCGTACGCATCCACCGATCCTACATCGTCAACATGAAGAAGGTGAAGGAGGTGACAAAGAACCGAATAGTGATGGACGCCGACACCTATCTGCCCATCGGCGACATATATAAGGAAGCCCTGACAAGCTATCTCGCAGACAAATACTTGGGAAGATAAAAAAAAATCCTAATTCCTAATTCGGACGCCTTCCCGTCCGCTATGCAAATATTGTATAAAGAGTAAAAACATGTTACAAAATAAAAATTGATTCTGGAGTTCCGGTTTGCTGTTTTTACGGTGTTTTGCTGCACAAACAGCACCCACGCCATACGATAGAGCCACTTTTACACTACGATAGTGCCACTATTAGAGTGTAAAAGTGGCTCTATTGCATGATAAAAGTGGCACTATTAGAGTGTAAAAGTGGCGCTATTGCAACCAATGATGCTTGTTTGGCTCCGCTATTCACTGCACATTTCTTCGCACAACCGTATAATCAGCTACACATCAACGCATTATCGCTGCACGCTCAAAACTCAAGAATTTCGCACCAAAGATTTTGTTGTGCGCTCAACTGGGAGTATTGAGCGTTAGAAATGCAAATATTGTATTCGGCAAATACCTTTATACACAAAAAAATAAGCTATTAAGGAACGATTGAGCGTATTTTGTTATTGCATATTAAAAATAAGTAAAAAAAGATGTGTAAATTTGCCGTAAGAATGAAGAAGACAGGATATAACACACTATAATAAACTGAAAGAAATATGAAATACCTCAAGACAGTAAGCCATCTGCTGCAAATTGTGATGACTCCGCTGCGCAGCAACTGGGCGTTCTTCACGTTCATATACCTGCTTGGATGTATATGTGCATGGGTGACGCTACCTGACGCACGCGGTGCAAAACTGTACGACAACCTATATCCGGAACTCTTCCTTGACGTATACGTGCTTGCCACGATACTGACGATACTGCCAAGAAGAGTGAAGCCTTGGATAAGAGGATTCTTTTATTTTGTGCTCTATACAGCAGCCGTCGTGGATGTCTACTGCTTCGTAAAGTTCCAGTCGACGCTAACGCCCACCATGCTGCTGCTCGTAGGCGAGACCGACTCAAGGGAGGCGGGCGAGTTCATACGCTCATGCGTGTCGCCTGACATTCTTATGAGCGGCGTGGGATGGGTGTTGCTGCTCATGGCTGTGCACATTCTTACAGCCATAAAGCTGCGCTTCCCCCACTTCGTGCCGCGCAACTGGTGCAGGCTGGTACGGTCAATCCTCGTACAGTCGCGCTTCTTCCTCCATCGTGTCCGTCATGTGACGGAGTTTGCTGTCCTGGTGCTGCTCGTCTTCTCCATCGTTATGAGTGCGCACAACAAGGCTGCCACCTTGAAGCTGATGACCGGAAAGACCATCGGCGACGTGGAACACACGCTGACGGAGAAAGACCATGCCGTGCTTTATCAGCCCATCTACCGCTTGGCATTCAGCATTTACGCCAATACGCTGACCGCCAAGCAGGTGGACAAGCTCATTGCTACAGCCGACAAGGTGAGAGTGGACTCATGCTCGTTCACCTCGCCCAACATCGTGCTTATCATCGGCGAGAGCTACAACCGCCACCACTCGTCGCAGTACGGCTACGTGATGCCTACCGCACCGAGGCAGACAAAGCTGGAACACAAGGGACGACTCGTCAAGTACACGGACGTGGTAAGCCCGTGGAACCTCACCAGCTTCGTATTCAAGCATATCTTCTCGCTCTACACCGTAGGCGACAAGGGAGAATGGTGTGACTATCCGCTCTTCCCCGAACTGTTCAGAAAGGCCGGCTATCACGTCACGTTCATCACCAATCAGTTCCTGCCCAAGGCGAAGGAGGCTGTGTATGACTTCAGCGGCGGCTTCTTCCTCAACAATCCGAAGCTCAGCGCGGCTCAGTTCGACACACGCAACACCGAACTCCACCAGTACGACGAGGATCTGCTGGAAGACTATGACAAGCTGCAGTCGCAGGACACAGAGAACAACCTCATAATCTTCCACCTCCTCGGACAGCACGTGGCTTACCGCCAACGCTCGCCGAAAGACCGAAAGAAATTCAAGGGAGACGACTATAAGGAGCTGAAGCCCGGACTCAACGCAAGAGAGCGTCAGATTCTGGCTGACTACGACAACGCCGTGCTCTATAACGACTCCATCGTGACGGAGATAGTGAAGAAGTTCGAGAACAAGGACGCCATCGTCATCTACGTGCCCGACCATGGCGAGGAATGCTTCGAGGGCGACATGCACTTCTTCTGCCGTATGCACTCGGCAAAGGTGGACGCACGTCTGGCTCACGCCGAGTTTGACATCCCGATGTGGATATGGTGCTCACGCAAATACATCAGACAGCGCCCCGAGATATTCCGCGAGGTGATGGCATCCCGCAACAAGCGATATATGACGGACGCCCTTCCGCACATGCTGCTCTATCTTGCCGGCATCAGCTGCCCGGAATATAAGGACCGCCTCAACCTGCTCTCGCCGGCGTATGACGAGACCAGACCGCGCATCCTGAAAAACTCTGCCGACTACGACAAGCTGGAGTAAGAGGCATAATAAGGACAACAAAGACAAGAAACAAAGAAAAGACAACATAACAGACAACAATATCAACATGGACAAACCATTACTCTCGCGCACGGAATGCGCCGCTCTCAGAGGACTTGCCATCATCGGCATCTTCCTCCACAACTATTGCCACTGGCTGGGAATGGCTGTAAAGGAGAACGAATACACCTTCACCATGTCAAAGAGCTCGCAGCTCATGCAGGTGATAGCTTCGCCGGACATCTATCTGCCCGTACACCTCGTGTCCTTCTTCGGACATTACGGCGTGCCGGTGTTCCTCTTCCTCTCGGCTTACGGACTGGTTATGAAGTACGAGAACCGCGGTTCGCAGAAGCCGTCGCCGAAGCAGACCGCCGTCATACCGTTCCTCTCACATCACTTCACGAAGCTCTTCAAGATGATGATAGTGGGCTACGTGATCTTCACGATGGTGGACGCCATAACGCCCGGACCTCACAAATACCAGGTGATGGACATCATCAGCCAGATGTTTATGTTCAATAACGTGATGCCCGACCCTGACCACATCATCTGGCCCGGACCCTACTGGTTCTTCGGACTGATGATGCAGCTCTACATCGTCTATCGTCTGCTGCTGTGGCGCCGCGGCGACATCTTCCCGCTGCTGCTCATCGTGGCGTGCTGGGCTATGCAGGCGTTCTGCGATCCCGAGGGCGACACGCTCAACCGCATCCGCTATAACTTCATGGGTGGCGTGCTGCCGTTCTGCGCCGGACTGCTCTTCGCACGACGCGGCAAGCAGATGAGTCGCGGATTCCTGACCACGCAGACCGTCATATCCATAGCTCTCGTGTTCTTCTTCAGCTTCAACTTCCAGACATGGCTGTGGGCTCCGCTCTTCGTCTGCACGGCTTCCGTAGGCATAGCTAAGCTTACGCCGGCAAGGATAAACAAATGGATAGCATGGGTGGGCAACATATCGGCAGCCCTCTTCGTGCTCCATCCCGTCACACGCAAGATATTCATCCCCATATCGCGCCACGGCGACATCTACACCGGACTGCTCCTCTACATCATTGCGTCCATCGCCCTCGCATGGTTCTATCATAACTTCTCGAAGCTGCGCGCAGAAAAAAAATAGGAGTTAGGAATTAATTCAAAATTCAGAAAGAATGCTTATACCCGATATCGAACTGAAGAACATTTCGCGCTACAGAGCCGAACAGATGGGAGCTGCCATGCTCTTCGTCATCCTCTTCCACGTGGCGCTCGACCGTGGCGACCCGTTCTATGGGCTGCGACGTTGCGGCAACGTGGGTGTAGACATATTCCTGTTCCTTAGTGGCGTAGGACTGTGGTTTGCATGGAGCAAGAATCAGGACATCCTGCATTTCTACAGACGACGCCTGCTGCGCATCTTGCCCACATGGCTGGTGTGCGCCACGGCGTTCTATCTGCCTGACTATCTCGGTCCGAGAAAGTTCTCACGGTCGCTTGTCGACCTTATCGGCGACATAACCATCAACTGGGACTTCTGGCTGCACGACGAACTGACGTTCTGGTATGTGCCAGCCATAATGCTTCTCTATCTGCTTGCACCGCTCTACATGAAGCTGATATCGCGCCACAGCGAATACAGATGGACACCGGTGCTGATGATAGTATGGTGCATAATGGTGCAATGGGTGCTGCCCATCCATCATGCCGTGGGACATCTCGAGATATTCTGGAGCCGCGTCCCGATATTCTTCATCGGCATCAACTGCGGCGAGATGGTACGGACCGAACGGCGCATCGAGGGCAGCGCAGTGTGGATGCTCCTCCTCGCCTTCGCCATGACCTTCGGCACGAGCCTCTATCTTGAGCAGGAAAGGCACGGCATGTTCCCGCTCTTCGTGGAGAGAATGCTATACATCCCCTTCACCATCTGCTCCGTTCTGCTCATGAACCGCATCTTCCGACGCACGCCGCAATGGGTGAACCGCTCGTTCCGCTTCGTCGGAGCATTGAGCTTAGAGGCATACCTCATTCACATCCACTTCGTCCTCGTCTACATCGAGCCACACCACCTCGGCTACTGGCCTACGTTCCTTGCAACGGTGGCGATAACGCTGCCCATAGCATGGGTGCTCCAGTGGATAGTGACCAAGTTGCCCGCAATGATAATGAAAAGGAAAAAACAATAGGAAACCCCTAAAACTCCATAACTATGATAAAGAACATACTAAGACTGACGCGTCCGAAACAATGGATAAAGAACTTCTTTGTCTTCATTCCGATGTTCTTCGGAGGCGAACTCTTCGACCTTCACTCAATATGGCTCGCCACCATCACGTTCGTGGCGTTCAGCCTAACGGCATCGTCCATCTATTGCTACAACGACATCGTGGACGTGGATGCCGACCGTTGCCATCCCGTTAAGTGCCTGCGCCCAATAGCATCGGGCGCCCTCTCCATCCGTATGGGCTACATACTGATGGCGGTTTGCTTCCTCCTTTCAATGGCTGTGCTTATGGCGCTGCCGCCTGAAGTAAAGAGTCAGGTCATGGCTGTCATCGTCTTCTATTATGTCCTCAATCTCTCTTACTGCTCCAAGCTCAAGCAGTTTGCCATCCTCGACGTGTGCATCGTGGCGTTCGGCTTCGTGCTGCGCATCCTTGCCGGAGGCTTCGCTTGCGAGTTGGCGCTGTCAAGCTGGATTGTCATCATGACATTCCTCCTCACGCTCTTCATGTCGTTCGCCAAAAGAAGGGATGACGTACTGAGGATGAACGAGACGGGAGAGGCTCCGCGTAAGAACACCGTGCGCTACAATCTTACGTTCATCAATCAAGCCATCACCATAACTGCCTCCGTAACGCTCGTCTGCTACATCATGTACTGCGTTTCGCCGGAAGTGGTGGAGCGTTTCCAGACGCCTTACCTATATCTGACGTTTGTCTTCGTTCTGCTCGGACTGCTGCGCTACATCCAGATAGCCGTGGTGGACAAGAAGAGCGGCGACCCTACGAAGGTGATTCTGAAAGACCATTTCTCACAAGTGATTGTCATAGCATGGATACTGACCTTCCTGCTTATGATTTACGTCATATAAGAGCGAAGCAGAAGCTTACTTGTCATGCTATACGTTGAGGTTATCTTACCATTACCACTCGAAGGTGTCTTCACTTACTCCGTGCCTGACATAATGGCGGAAAAGGTGAAGATGGGGGTACGTGTGCTCGTACCGTTAGGCAAGTCGAAGACTTACACAGCTATGGCGGTAAGGACACACTCGCAGAAGCCCGACTTCCAGACGCGCGACATCCTTCAGGTGATTGACGCCGAACCGATGTTGCTGGAGAAACAGCTGAAGCTGTGGCAATGGATAGCCACGTACTATATGGCTCCGTTGGGAGATGTCTTCAAGGCGGCGTTGCCAGCCGGACTGAAGGCGGAGGAGAACTATAAGCCGCGAACCGTGCGGTGCGTGACGTTGGCTGAGAATCTTCGCACGGAGCCTTCCATGCAGCTCGCCATGTCTATTCTCGCACGAGCCTTGAAGCAGCAGCAGACCTTCGCCACTTACCTGCATCTCTCGCATTGGGACGAAACGGACGGCGAGACGCCGCCACAACACATCGAAGAGATTGCGTGCGACGAACTGCTTAACGCAGCACACGCCTCGGACGCCGTGCTCCGACAGCTTATCAACCGTCGCTTCCTGACTGTCTATCAGCGTGAGGTGGGACGACTGAACACCACGGGCGAGGCTCATCCTGAGAACATCCTTCCGCTCAGCGAGGCGCAGCAGGACGCAATGAATCAGATAAGGACGGAGTTTATGCGTCATAACGTAGTGCTCTTCCACGGCGTAACGTCAAGCGGAAAGACGGAGATATACATCCATCTCATCCAGAGAATGCTGGACGAGGGCAAGCAAGTGCTTTATCTGCTACCCGAAATTGCCCTGACGGTGCAGATGACAGAAAGACTGAAGCGTGTGTTCGGTTCGCGATTGGGCATCTATCACTCGCGTTACAGCGACGCTGAACGTGTGGAGATATGGAAGAAGCAGCTGTCTGACGAACCTTACGACATCATACTGGGCGCACGCAGCGCCGTCTTCCTGCCTTTTACACACCTCGGCATGGTGATAGTGGACGAGGAACACGAGACTTCCTTCAAGCAGCAAGACCCGGCTCCGCGCTATCATGCACGCTCGGCAGCTATTATGCTTGCCCGAATGTACGAAGGGGCACACGTGCTTTTAGGCACCGCCACGCCCTCAATGGAGAGCTTCTACAACGCCTCGACGGGTAAGTACGGCTACGTGAAGCTGACCACACGATTCCGCGACGTGGCTCTGCCGGAGATACGAGTGGTGGACGTGAAGGACCTTTACAGACGAAAGATGATGAAGGGGCCGTTCTCCATGGAGCTGCTCAATGCCATACGGGCTGCGCTTAAAGCCAAAAAACAAGTCATCCTTTTCCAGAACCGGCGTGGATTTGCGCCGATGGTGGAATGCCGTGTGTGCGGATGGGTGCCGAAATGCAAGAACTGTGACGTGTCATTGACTTACCATCGCTCGCAGAATCTGCTTACCTGCCACTACTGCGGTTTCACTTACGCCGTGCCAAAGCAATGCCCCAACTGCGAGAGCACCGAGCTCACGGGGCGCGGATATGGCACGGAGAAGATAGAAGACCGCGTAAGAGAACTCTTCCCCGGAGCAAGAATAGCCCGAATGGACCTTGACACTACGCGTTCCACCGGGGCATATAGCCGCATCATCGGCGACTTCTCGTCCGGTCGGACTGACATTCTTATCGGTACGCAGATGATATCGAAGGGTCTCGATTTCGGCAATGTGGCTGTCGTGGGCATCCTCAATGCCGACACAATGCTCAACTATCCCGACTTCCGTGCTTACGAGCATGCCTTCATGATGCTCTCGCAAGTGAGCGGAAGAGCAGGACGAAGGGGCGACCGCGGACTGGTGATTCTGCAGACAAAGAGTGCCGACCTGCCCGTCATACGTCAGGTGGTTGACAATGATTTCGCGGGATTCGCACACGACCTGCTTGAGGAAAGACGCATGTTCCATTATCCTCCCTACTGGCGGTTGGTGTATGTGTTCCTCCGCCATCGCGACGAACACACCGTTGAGTCGGCTGCCATCGAGATGGCGTCACGCCTAAGACAGTCGTTCGCCGACCGCGTGCTCGGACCGGACAAGCCTTCCGTGGCAAGGGTGAAGACGGAGAACATAAGAAAGATAGTACTGAAACTGGAGAACGGCATCGACCTCAATCTCGCAAGACAACTGATGAGGGAGGCACGTGAGGGACTGCTAAGCGACAAGCGCTACGCTGCCATGAACGTATACTTCGATGTTGACCCATTATAAGAAAAACGGCTGTATATGATTCCTAAAGCGAATCGTATACAGCCGTTTTTGTATATTATATTTTGTATATTATATAATGTGCAGCCAGCGCAGCACGTCGTTCAGGTTTGCCACCAGCATTAAGAGCATTAGCAAGCCGATGCCGATATATTCAGCCCAAATCATGAAGTTCTCCGATGGCTTGCGGCGCGTTATCATCTCATAGAGGAGGAACAATACGTGTCCGCCGTCGAGAGCCGGGATGGGGAGGATGTTCATGAAGGCGAGGATAATGCTGAGGAATGCGGTGAGAAGCCAGAAGCGGTGCCAGTTCCATGTGTCGGGGAACATGCTGCCGATGGCTCCGAAACCTCCGAGCGACTTGGCGCCGTCAGCGCTGAAGAGATACTTCATGTCGCCTACGTATCCAGAGAGGATGTTACATCCGTACTTGATACCTGCCGGGAAGCTCTCGAAGAAGCCGTAGCTTACGTGCGTTACCTTATTGTCGGGCATCGTCGGAGTGAAACCGAACTTGAGGTTCTCCTTCTCATTATCAGAAGTCTTGAGCATGCCCTTGGTCTTTATGGTGCAGAGCTTGCCACCGGCATTACGCTCAAGAGTGAGACTTACGCTGAGTGCCTTTACGCTGTCAGCGTGTGTCTTGGCACCTGCAAGCATGTCGCTCACGCGTCCTACCTCGAAGTTGAAGTCGTTGAAAGAAGCGATGGCCTTGCCGTTGACAGCTACGATGCGGTCGCCCTTTCTCATTCCCATGTGCTCAGCAAGCATGCCGGGAACTACGCTGTCAACGCGAGCCTCAACAAGAGGAGCCACAAAAGGCGGCACCGACTTGAACATCTGCAGCAGATCGAGGTCGCCGGGCATTTCCACAGTCATCTGCTTGCCGCCACGCAGAACGTAAGCCTGACGTGCAGTAGCCAAATCGCGGAACATATCAGCACCGAAACTCTTGAATTCGCCCTGGTCTGTTCCTACGAGGATGTCGCCGTCGCGGAATCCGAGAGCCTTAGCCTCCTGGCTGAACTTCATGCCGAGCTTCATGTCCTTGGTCTTCACATAGTCGTCGCCCCAAGTGAAGAGGCACATGGCGTAAATGAAGAGAGCGAGAAGGAAGTTGACAAGCACGCCACCTATCATAATAAAGAGGCGCTGCCAAGCCGGCTTCGACCGAAACTCCCACGACTCTGCGGGCTTAGCCATCTGTTCCTTGTCGAACGATTCGTCTATCATGCCCGATATCTTGCAGTAGCCACCGAGGGGCAGCCAGCCAATGCCGTAGCGTGTTTCGCTGTTCTTCGGCTTAAACTCGAAGAGGTGGAACCAGGGGTCGAAGAACAGATAGAACTTCTCCACTCTTACGCCGAAGAGCTTGGAGAAGAAGAAGTGTCCGCCCTCATGCAGTAGCACCAACAGCGAGATGGCCATCATAAACTGCAGGACCTTTAACAGAAAAATTTCCATGAAAATTCTTTAGTGTTTATTTGTTTTAATTGTTTTTTATTCTTGCTTATCCCAGCATCTCTGCTGCTATGCGGCGCGCCTCTGCGTCCGTAGCCACATAATCGTCGTATGTGGGCTTTGCTATGAATGTGGCCTTCTGCATTGTAGCCTCAATGATGTCTGCCATCTGGAGGAAACCGCAGCGGTCATGACGGAACGCCTCGTTGACAATCTCGTTGGCGGCGTTCACCACACACGGCATATTGCCACCCTGACGTATTGCCTCATAAGCCATCGCAAGGCATCTGAACTTCTTCATGTCTGGCTCGAAGAACTCGAGAGGCTGCTTGAAAAGGTCCAGTCGCGGAGCGTTAAGCGAAAGGCGGTCAGGATAAGAGAAAGCGTACTGGATGGGGAGGCGCATGTCGGGAACGCCGAGCTGAGCCTTCACGCCACCGTCAGCGAACTGTACGGCGCTGTGTACGATTGACTGCGGATGTACAAGCACCTGTATCTTGTCTGCCTCCACGCCGAAGAGCCACTTCGCCTCTATCACCTCAAAGCCCTTGTTCATCATCGAAGCCGAGTCGATGGTTATCTTGGCTCCCATTTCCCACGTGGGATGCTTGATGGCGTCGGCAGCCTTCACGTCTGCCATCTGCTCCAGCGTGAACTTGCGGAAGGGACCTCCCGAAGCCGTGAGCAGGATTTTCTCTATCTCGTTGTTGCCCTCGCCCACCAAGCTCTGAAAGATGGCAGAGTGTTCGCTGTCAACGGGAAGGATGTTTACGTTATACTGTGTGGCAAGGCGGCATATCAGTTCGCCAGCCACGACGAGCGTCTCCTTGTTGGCAAGGCAGATGGTCTTGCGGGCACGGATGGCATGGATGGTCGGCGAAAGACCGGCATATCCCACCATCGCCGTGAGCACCATGTCCACGGGTCCGGCCTCAACAATTTCGTCCAAAGCCTGCGCTCCTGCATACACCTTAATGTCGGGCATATCAGCGAGCAGCGCCTTGAGGTTCTCGTAATAGTCCTTGTTGGCTATAACGACAGCGGCAGGTCTGAACTTGCGCGCCTGCTGGGCAAGCATCTCGTAGCGGTTGTTTGCCGTAAGGCAATACACCTCATAAAGGTCGCTATGCTGTTCTATAACATCCAGGGCCTGTGTGCCGATACTACCGGTAGAGCCAAGGATACATATCTGTTTCTTCATAAATACTCTTTTTATTGTCTTTAAAGGGAAAGCAATCCTTCCGGCAGATTCATCTCGATGATGCGTTCTTCGGTGTTGATGTCGCTTATCAGCTCGTCCGTAGCGGGGATGAGCAGGTCGTCGCCTTCGGGTGTGACCAGCTCAAAGAGCGTGTTGATGGTGGAGTCGTCCACGGAATGTATCTCGCCGACCACCTTTCCTGTCTCCGCGTCACGAACGCTGAAGCCCACAATCTGCGCCCATGAGAGCTGACCGTCGTCCGCTTCGGCATGCTCGCGGGGGAAATAGACATCAGCTCCGGTGAGCTGACGTGCCTGATCCTGCGTGGTGATGTCGCAGAACTTGACGAGAGCCGTCTCGTCGTTCTTGAATCTGTATTCGTCCATGAAGAACGGCACGAGTATGCCGTCAACGTCAAGGATGAGGTATTCGGCGTCTGTACGGTCGAAGACGTCGTCGTCGAAGTGGAACGACACCTCGCCGTCCACACCGTGCGGCTTGCCGATGCGACCGATGCGATAGACTGTTTCTTTACGTATCATCAGTCTTTCTCCCTTCTTATATGTGCTCCGAGAGCATTGAGACGTGCCTCAATGTCCTCATAACCACGGTCAATCTGTGCGATATTGTCAATGCGGCTGGTGCCCTTGGCGCCGAGAGCGGCGATGAGCAACGCGATGCCCGCTCTGATGTCGGGGCTGGTCATGCGTCCGGCCCTGAGCTGCTTCTTGTTGTCGTGTCCGACGATTACGCAGCGGTGCGGGTCGCAGAGGATGATCTGCGCTCCCATGTCGATGAGCTTGTCCACGAAGAAGAGGCGGCTCTCAAACATTTTCTGATGTACGAGTACGGAGCCTCTCGCCTGTGTTGCCACTACGATGAGGACAGAAAGCAGGTCAGGCGTCAGTCCTGGCCACGGCGCGTCGGCAAGCGTCATGATGGTGCCGTCGATGAACGAGTCAACCACGTAGTGCGGCTGCTTCGGGATGACGAGGTCGTCGCCCTCCTGCTTAATCTTGACACCAAGCCGACGGAAAGCGTCGGGGATGACACCGAGTTCTCTTACGGCGCAGTCCTTGATGCGGATGCCCTCGCCCACCATTGCCGCCATGCCGATGAACGATCCCACCTCTATCATGTCGGGCAGGATGCGGTGTTCGGCACCGTGCAGACTCTTTACGCCGACGATGGTGATAAGGTTGGAGGCGATGCCGGAGATGTTCGCACCCATAGAGTTGAGCAAGTGGCACAACTGCTGGATGTAAGGCTCGCAGGCAGCATTATATATTGTGGTGGTGCCCTCGGCGAAGACAGACGCCATGATGATGTTGGCGGTTCCCGTAACCGAAGCCTCATCAAGGAGCATATACGTGCCCTTCAGATGCTTTGCCTCGATGGTGAACACCTTGCGCTCGTTGTCGCTGATGAACTTTGCCCCGAGATTCTTGAATCCGAGGAAGTGGGTATCCAGTCTGCGGCGACCTATCTTGTCGCCGCCCGGCTCTGCCACCGAAGCCTTGCCGAAGCGTCCGAGCAGCGGCCCCATAAGGAGCACGCTGCCTCTGAGAGCCGAGCACTTTCTGATGTATTCGTCGCTGGAGAGGAATCCGAGGTCAATCTGGTCCGCCTGGAAGGTGAACACGCCCTTTCTCTCCGACGTAACCTTTACGCCGATGTCCTTGAGGAGTTGTATGAGGTTGTTGACGTCGAGGATGTCCGGCACGTTAGAGATGGTCACCGGCTCGCTCGTAAGCAGCGTAGCCGAAATAACCTCCAGCGCCTCGTTCTTCGCTCCCTGCGGCGTAATGGTTCCCGAGAGCGGATGTCCTCCTTCAATGATAAACGATTCCATAGGCTGATGTTAGTTTTTTCTTCTGCGTTGTTTCTTCTCGTTGTTGCGCGGCTGCGGCATCTCCGTACGGTCAAACTTGAACGTGGAGAGGTCGAGTTCCACGGTGCCGTGTGTGTAGTTGGCAATGTCCGACGCCACCTTCTCGTTGTCGCTCGAACCGTGTCCCCACTGCATGAGGTCACGCTTCATCTGGTTGGCGGCAAGGCGGATAAGCTCGTTGCGCTCCGCTCCTTCGGGAAGAGTCTTGAGTTTTTCGAATATCTCGAACATCATGTTGCCGTAATGTCTTACGGGGATGCGCTTCATGGGATATGCCATGGGCTTGGGCTTCTCCATCATGTGGTGAGCCTGGCTGATGTCGAAGGGATAGTCGATGTCAAGACGGAATCCGCTCATCAGCGCCAGGTGGTCCCATAGCTTGTGGCGATACTCCTTGGCATCGCCCACACGCGGCTTCATGCGCTCCATGATGGCCACGATGGACTCCGCGCAGCGCTGGCGCTCCTGTCGGTCCTTGAGGTCCATACAGTAGTCAACCATCGATTGCACCTCACGTCCATACTCCGGCAGGACGAGTTGCTCGCGCTGGGTGTTATAGTCCAGTCCTTTTATTTTCATTCTATATGGGTTGTTTTTTTATTGCGAAATAATAATAGAACTTTCGAAAGTTCAGAAGTTAATGGTATTAAAGAAGTATGCTTAGAGCAGCTTCTTCGATTCCTTTGCCACGAAGTCCTTCAGATAGAACGGCACGAAGTAAGCCACATCCTCATACTTCTCCTGCGCAATGCGACGCTCCGCGATGGGGAACATCCACTTTGCAAGCGGCTCCACGCCCTTGATAAGGCGGGCGTTGGGATGATTGATGGTCTCCATGCACTTCTCCGCTCCGTTGCCGAAGAAGTAGACGGGTCCGCGGTCGAGGTATTCGCGGTAAGTGTCGGCGTCCACTACGTCTGCCTGCACCTGCCTTACTTCGCGCAGAGAGCGGTCGTAAATGGCGGAATAGACCTCCATGCGGCGGGCGTCAATCATCGGGCAGAGCAGGGCGCCCTCCTCCACCTCCTCGCGCAACAGCACGGGCACAGCCATCAGCTCCAGCGTGGGCACGGAGATGAGCTTCAGGTCCTGACCGAAGCAGATGCCCTTAGCCATCGACACGCCGATGCGCAAGCCGGTGTAAGAACCCGGTCCGCAGCTTACAGCCACAGCGTCAAGCGGAATGGCGTGCGAGTCGGCGAAGGACATAGCCTCGTCAACAAAAACGCCAAGCTTTACGGCATGGTTAGGACCCTCATGACTTTCCTGTGAAAAAATGCAAGCACCGTCCTGACTGACGGATACCGAGCACACATCTGTGCTCGTCTCAATATTTAAAATACACGACATGCTAAAAATTATAATTTTACAATTACAAAAATACAACTTTTCGCTCAAAGTCAACCCATTTGTGCCGTTTAAATTCATGTTCGGGCGTATTTTCATCCTCATAGGGGGATTTTCGGAAAATAATAAGTACATTTGCACTTTGGTAAAACGCCAAACCATATACTTTAACATCAAGCATAAACACTTACATTAAGACAATATGATACTATCAATGACGGGCTACGGCAAATCTGTCGCAACCTACAAAGGAAAGAAAATCAACGTCGAGATAAAGTCGCTTAACAGCAAGGCTCTCGACCTGTCAACACGCATCGCACCGCTCTACCGCGAGAAGGAAATGGAGATACGCCAGACCATCCAGGCTCGCGTAATCCGTGGAAAGGTGGACTTCGCCATCTGGGTGGAGAAGGATGCGGACGCAGACGCTACGACCGTGAACGCCGCACTCGTCAACAACTACTACACACAGCTTCGTGCCATCTCCGAACAGTACGGCATACCCGAACCGCAGGACTGGTTTCAGACGCTTCTCCGCATGCCGGACGTAACCTCAAAGACTGAGGCTGAGACGCTTACGGACGAGGAATGGGACGTGGTGCGCGGCGCTGTGGACGACGCCATCACACATCTCGTAGACTTCCGTACGCAGGAAGGCGCTGCCCTTGAGAAGAAGTTCGGCGAGAAGGTGGACAACATACAGCACCTGCTGGAGAGCATCGAGCCGTACGAGAAGTCGAGAGTGGAGAAAATACGCGCTCGTATCGTGGAAGGACTGAAGTCAATCCCCGACGTGGAGTACGACAAGAACCGCCTGGAGCAGGAGCTTATCTATTACATCGAGAAACTGGACATCAGCGAGGAGAAGCAGCGCCTCGCCAACCATCTCCGCTATTTCCGCGAGACAATGGCGGAAGGACACGGACAGGGCAAGAAGCTCGGATTCATCGCGCAGGAGATGGGACGTGAGATAAACACAACCGGATCGAAGAGCAACAACGCCGAGATGCAGAACATCGTGGTGAAGATGAAGGACGAACTGGAGCAGATAAAGGAACAGGTGCTGAACGCGCTGTAAAATTCGTAATTTCTAATTCAAATATGGGTAAACTTATCATTTTCTCCGCTCCAAGCGGCAGCGGCAAGAGCACAATCATAGGCCGTCTGATGCAGCGTCCCGAGCTGCATCTCGCATTCTCAATTTCATGCACGTCGCGTGCGCCCCGTGGCACGGAGCAGAACGGCGTGGAGTATTTCTTCCTCTCTCCCGAGGAGTTTCGCCAGCGAATAGAGAAGGGCGACTTCCTTGAGTATGAGGAGGTTTATCAGGACCGCTTCTACGGCACGCTGAAGGAGCAGGTGGAGGTGCAGGCAGCCCGCGGCGAGAACGTCGTATTCGACGTGGACGTAAAGGGCGGACGCAACATCAAGGAATTTTACGGCGACCGTGCGCTCAGCATCTTCATTCAGCCGCCATCTATTGACGAGCTGCGCCGCCGTCTCGTGGGACGCGCCACAGACGCACCCGAGGTGATAGAGCAGCGCATCGCCCGCGCTGAGTTCGAGCTGTCGCAGGCTCCTTACTTCGACCGCGTTATCATCAACGACGACCTCGACCACGCCGTGGAGGACACTTACGCCGCCATCAAGGAGTTTATCGAGAAATAAAAACTCACACGCATGGACAAGATAAAGACCGGCATCTACGGCGGTTCTTTCAATCCCATACACAACGGACACATCGCCATAGCCCGCAAGATGACTGAGCTTGCGGGACTTGACGAGGTGTGGCTGGTGGTGTCGCCGCAGAACCCGCTGAAGGAGCGTGGCGACCTTCTGGACGACCGCCTCCGTCTGGAGATGACCCGCATGGCGCTCGCCCCCTACCCCAAGCTGAAAGCCAGCGACTTCGAGTTCGCCCTGCCGCGTCCCTCATATATGTGGAACACGCTGCAGGCGCTCTCCGCCGCCCACCCCGACCGCGAGTTCACACTCCTCATAGGAGCCGACAACTGGGAGGTGTTCAGCCGTTGGTATCATTACGAAGACATCATCGCCCACTACCCCATCGCCATCTATCCGCGCACGGGTAGCGAAATTGACATCACCACCCTCCCCCCGACCGTCCGCCTCTTCAACACCGGACTCTATGACATCAGCAGCACGCTCGTCCGCAACACCATAAAGGCAGGTGGCGACATCTCCTCGCTTGTGCCGAAGGAGATAGTAAGGATGGCGGAGGAATGCTATGCAAATATCGTCTAAAGAGTAAAAACATGTTACAAAATAAAAATCGGTTTTAGAGATTTTGCTAGCCGTTTTTCTGCTGTTTTGTTGCGTTTGTGACACCCTGATTTATCAATACAGCCACTTTTGCACTCCAATAGTAGCCCTATTAGAGTGCAATAGTGGCACTTTTGCATGCCAATAGTGGCACTATTGGAGTGTAAAAGTGGCACTATTGCAACCCAATGATACATGTTTAGCTTCGTCATTCATTGCACATTCCTCTTCATAGTAGCGTAATATACAGAGTGTCAGCAGATTGTCGCTGCACGCTCAAAACTCAAGAATTTCGCACCAAAGATTTTGTTGTGCGCCGAACTCATAGTATTGAGCATCAGAAATGCAAATATTGTCAGGCAGACTAACCGCCAACTGCATTTTAATTCACTCGCTTTAACATTTATTTTGCACTTCATTCCAGATTCTATTGCTAACTTTACCGTCTGAATAGAAAACAAAATAATATCCGGATGAAGATGACAAAGGAACATAGCGCAACACAATCCTCCCCATCGCCCACCGGCCTCGTTCTTGAAGGAGGCGGCTTGAGAGCGATGTTCACAAGCGGAGTACTGGACGTATTCATGCAGAACGACATCAGATTTGACGCCGCTGTCGGCGTTTCGGCTGGAGTGCTGTTCGGCTGCAACTACAAGTCGAACCAACCTGGCAGAGCCTTAAGATACAACATAAGATTCAAGGACAATCCGGAATATATGAGCTGGAAGTCGCTGTTCAGAACCGGCAACTACGTCAACGAGCGCTTCTCCTACCACCTGCTGCCGCACGTTTACGATCCGATGGACTTCGATGCATACAGAGAGAACCCTATGAGGTTCTACGCCGTGTGTACGGACATAGAAGAAGGATGTCCGGTATATCATGAGATTGACGATGCTGACGGCATCGGACTGAGATGGATGCAGGCTTCGGCTTCCATGCCGGTGTTCGCAAAGCCGGTGGAGATAGACGGTCGGCATTATCTGGACGGAGGAATAACGGACAGCATTCCGTTGAAGTTCATTCAAGGAAAAGGCTACAGAAAGAATGTCGTAATCCTTACTCAGCCGTTAGACTTCAAGAAGAAAAAGGCGCATGTAGGACTCGCCATGAAGATGTTTCTGAAGCAATATCCCAAGGTGGCACAGCTGATGGCAAGGCGACATATTATGTATAACGACGAACTGGACTACATCCACTCTGAACTTCAGAAAGGCGACACCTTCCTCATCTGTCCCGATGAAAAGCTCAACATCGGCAGACTCAGCCTCAAGGAGGACAAGATGAAAAGGGTGTACGAAGCAGGAGTGGAAAAAGCCATGTCGCTCCTTCCGCAAATTAGGGAGTTTATAGAATGATTTCCAACAGTCGCTTGAAGCCGTACCTCCTCAATCTATATAACAAGTAGCAGAAGGCAAACCGCTAAACAGGAATTTATCTAACGAAGTTGAGAGTTGAGATTTGAAATTTGAGAGTTATGATTACCTTATTAAGTATATTATAATCAATATGATTAACTATCATACATATCATAACTCTCAACTCTCCATTCTCAACTCTCAACTAAATAAACTGCAATTTACAGCTGCAAAGTCAAACATAGGAGGCTATGGCGTCTCGCCGTAGCCACGCACCCTCCCATAGCAGAAACGCCAATCAGCGCCGTGTCCCGAGGGGACACGTATCCATCAGAAACCCACTACAAGCTCCGAAGGAGCGCAGCTGTGGGATAAGCATCATCTCACCATCTCTTGGTTCCGCAAAGCGGGACCAGCAGCTCATACTCAATCTGCTTGCATTCGTGGGTGCGTGACTATGGCGAGACGCCATAGCCTCCTAAGTTTGTTACGGCAAGCTCATGTATTATCTCACCGCTAAACTGCAATTAATATATTAATAACTGGCAATTCACAGCCAACTGATGTAACGAAATGCAGCCAACTGAGGCCTCCATTCCTTCATGATATATGAAAAAAAATCCGCAACTCCAACTTAATGGTGTTGCGGATTTTTTTGTTTTATTTATTACCAGATGTGGGCACGCTTCTTCTTGTCGAGGAAGAGCTTGTCACCCTTCTTCACGTTGAATGCCTTATACCAAGCATCAATCTGCGGGAGAGCTGCGTTAACGCGAGCCTCAGCAGGTGAGTGGGGGTCGGTCTTGATCTGACGGTCTACGAACTCGGGACGAGCGTTGCCTGCCCATACAGTAGCCCATGAGAGGAAGAAACGCTGCTCAGGTGTGAAACCGTCGATGGTCTTGTTGAGAGCAGGGTTGGCCTTGAGGTCGTTCTGGAGAGCGCGGAATGCGATGTTCAGACCGCCGTTGTCACCGATGTTCTCACCGAGAGTGAGCTTACCGTTGATCTTCTTGCCGGGGAGAGCCTCGACAGAAGAGAAGAAGTCTACGAGAACCTTTGTGCGAGCCTCGAAGTTCTTCTTGTCAGCAGCTGTCCACCAGTCGTTCTGGTTGCCGTACTTGTCGAACTGCGAACCCTGGTCGTCGAAGCCGTGAGACATCTCATGACCGATTACGCCACCGATGCCACCGTAGTTGACAGCGTCGTCAGCATTGGGATCGAAGAACGGCGGTTGCAGGATGGCTGCCGGGAAGCAGATCTCGTTGGTGGTGGGGTTATAGTAAGCGTTGACAGTCTGCGGAGTCATCTGCCACTCTGCCTTGTCCACCGGCTTGTTTACCTTGCGGTTGATATAGTCGTGTGAGAGGAACTCAGCCACGTTGCACATGTTCTCGAAGAGAGAGAGCTTCTCGTCAATCTGCAGACCGCTGAAGTCGCGCCATGTGTCAGGATAGCCCACCTTTACGATGAAGTTAGAGAGCTTGTCCTTTGCCTGCTCCTTTGTTGCGGGAGACATCCATGTGGCCTCGTCGATGCGCTGTGCAAGAGCTGTCTGAAGGTTCTTTACGAGGCGAAGCATGTGCTGCTTAGACGACTCGGGGAAGTACTTCTCTACGTAGAGCTTGCCGATGGGCTCACCGAGCACGCCGCTAACGAGAGCTGTGGCACGCTTCCAGCGGGGACGGTCCTGCTGTGCACCAGAGAGAACGCTGCCGAACTCGAACTCAGCAGCGCGGAACTTGTCGTCGAGCTTGCCGGCAGCACTGCTTACGGCGTGAGCCTCAGCGTATGCCTTGAGGTCGTCGAGCGACTCCTCTGCGAGAATCTTCTCCACCTCGCGGATTGGCTCAGGCTGGCCTACGTCGATGTGTGAGAACGGAGGGAAGCCCTGTGCGAGGAAGAGGTTGCCCCAGTCGATGCCGGGATAATCATTTACCAGCTGGTTGTATGTGATCTTATGATAGTTGGCCTGTACGTCACGAAGCTGCACCTGAGAGTAGCTTGCCTTGGCGATGCGTGTCTCGATGCGCATTGTTGCCTCTGCCTTCTTCTGTGCTGTAGCAGCGTCGTTGCCAGCGAGTGTGAGGATGGCGGTGAGGAACTTCACGTAAGCGTCACGCACACCCTTCACCTGAGCGTCGTCAGAGAGATAGTAGTCGCGTTCGCCAAGACCAAGACCGCCCTGACCAATTCCTACGAGGTTGTTGGCAGCGTCCTTCTGGTCTGCACCTACGCCCATGCCGAACATCATGCAAGAGATGCCGCGTGCGTCGAGCTGTGAGGTTACGAGCTGATAGTCGCGACGGTTCTGGATGTCAGCAATCTTCTTGAGGACGGGCTGTATAGGAGCAGCTCCCTCACGGTTGCGGCGTACGCTGTCCATAGCGAGATTGTAGAGCGAACCGATCTTCTGACCCAGTGTGCCCTGTGCCTGAGGTTTGGACGAATACTCCTGAATGAGTTCGAGGATGCGCTTCTGGTTCATCTCATCGAGGTCGGTGAAAGAACCGTTGCGTGCATGCTCTGCATCAAGCGGATGGGCCTTGCGCCAGCCACCGATGGCATACTCGTAGAAGTCGTTACCCGGCTTAACGGATAAATTCATGTTGGCACGGTCGATGCCCGCTGTGCCTTGTGCGCTTGCTGACATAGTTGCTGTCAGAGAAAGCGCGAAAATAAGAGCTTTTACGTTCATATGATTACATTAATAAATTCTGATTCCTTACAAGTTGATAGATTCTCGGTCATTTGACTGCAAATATACTTATTTTACTATACACAATGGCACTTTATTTACAAATGTTAACCTTTAAAGCATCCGATTTAATAATACGTAAAAATATGGCACCTTGTTTGCACAATACTACCATATATGATAATTTTGTATTGGTAAAAATTAAAACAACAAGACAACTATGAAACAAGAAAACTGGTATGACGTCGACACCGCCCGTGGTGGCGACTTCTCGCTCTCCAATGCCTTCCCCATTCTGATGCGTAAGGTGTTCGTATGGATGACATTGGCTCTCGCCATAACTGGCATTACTGCCTACGGCGTGGCTTCTTCGCCAGCTCTGGTGGGAATGATATTCTCCAGCAAAGTGATGTTCTGGGGACTCATCATCGCTGAATTCGGACTCGTAATGGCTATCAGCGGAGCCATCAACCGTCTCTCGCTTGCCACAGCCACCCTGCTTTTCATTCTCTATTCGGTGGTGAACGGTGCAACTTTGTCAGTGATATTCCTCGCTTACTCCACCACGGTAATAGCCAAGACGTTCTTTATTACGGCGGGCACGTTCGGTGCGATGGCGCTCGTTGGCTACACCACGAAGACTGACCTGACCTCTATGGGCAAGCTGCTGTTTATGGCGCTCATCGGCATTATCATCGCCTCGGTGGTGAACATCTTCGTTGGAAGCTCTGGTCTTGACCTCATCATCAGCTACGTAGGCGTGCTGGTCTTCGTAGGTCTGACCGCTTACGACACGCAGAAGATTAAGGAGATGTGCCGTATGGCTCCGGATGCTGGCGAAAGCATGCAGAAGCTGGCGCTCCTCGGTTCGCTCTCGCTCTATCTCGACTTCGTCAACCTCTTCCTCTATCTGCTCCGCATCTTCGGAAACAATAAGGACTAAAAAAATGAGAGTTGAGAGTTGATACAGTTGAGAGTTATGATTACCTTTGATGTTATATAAAATTAATCAAGGGATAAAGCTAAAAAACATATCATAACTCTCAACTGTATCAACTCTCAACTGTATCAACTCTCAACTTTTAACTGCCCCACATACTCATACAGCTTTTTATAGAACGGATGCGAGGTCATTGTCTCGGACGAACCTAAGATGATGAGCTTCATGCGGGCTCGTGTTATTGCCACATTCATACGTCTTAGGTCGCGGAGGAATCCGATGTCGCCGCCGTCATTGCTGCGGACCAGCGAGATGAGGATGATGTCGCGCTCCTGACCTTGGAAGCCGTCCACGGTGTTGACGGTAAGCAGATGGCGGTAAGGACGGAAGAACTCACGCTTGCGGAGTTCCTTACGCAACAGCTGCACCTGCGCACGATAAGGCGAAATGATTCCCACGTCTATCGATTCTTCCAGTATACGCTGCTTGCCTATTTTCTCAAGATACTGCTGCAAGGTCTGTAGTGTCAGTTCTGCTTCGGCGCGGTTGATGCGTCCGAAATTCTCACCCACAAATTCTTCCTTGCCGTCGCATTCGGCGGTATCAATCCACATCATCGGTGTGTCATAATCGAGGATGCCACGGTGACTGACCGTAGGCGCCGACTCCACCATGCCATGATAAAACCACTCGCTCGAGAATTTCATTATCTGCTCGTTCATGCGATACTGCATCTTCAGCAGCGTTACGGTCTCAGGCTTGTTCTCCACAATGCGCTCCATGAGCGTCTTACCCAATCCTCCCTTCAAAGCCATAATGCTTTTCACGGTTGGCGGCAACTGACAATGGTCGCCGGCAAGTATCACGCGTCCTGCCTTGCGGATGGCTATCCAGCACGCCGCCTCAAGTGCCTGTGCTGCCTCGTCAATAAAGAGTGTGGAGTATTTCTCGCCTTCGAGCACACGGTTGGCAGCTCCAGTAAGCGTGGAGGCGATGACACGTGCCTCACCGAAAAGGGAAGAGCGGATGCGCAGTTCCAGCTCCGTAGCCCTACTCTTGAGGCGGTCCATCTTCTGATGCCATGAGTCGGCATGCTTGCGTTGCTGACGTAGCTCGCGGATTGCCTTGCGGATGCTCCACAGCTGGGGATAGTCGGGATGAGCCTCAAAGCGCCGTTCGTATGTGAAGGAGAGCATCTTGTCGTTCACACGGGTGGGATTGCCGATGCGGAGGACGTTTATGCCACGGTCGACAAGCTTCTCCGATATCCAGTCCACGGCCATATTGCTCTGTGCACACACCAGCACCTGACTCTCACGTCGCAGGGTCTCGAAGATGGCTTCCACGAGCGTGGTGGTCTTACCGGTTCCCGGAGGACCATGCACCACGGCTACGTCCTTTGCCCACAGCACTTCATTGACGGCTTTCTCCTGAGAGGCGTTAAGCCAAGGAAAGCGCATGGCGTCGAAGGTGTAGCGGGAGGCTGGCGCCTTGGTATAGAAGATGTCACGAAGGTCGGCAAGTCTGCCGCTGCGTGCTCGGATAACACGGTCGAGGGCTTCGAACATAAGACGATAGCTGGTCTCGTCGAAGAAGAGCTGTACGCCAAGCGCATCCTGACGCTGCAGGTCTACAATACGTCCGCTGTCGGGCAACGCCACCACCATACGGTCCTGCTCGGCATAGCTGACGGTAGCTGTGAAGGAGAGATACTGTAGCTTGCTGCCAGCCTTCGTATTCTTCGCCCCTGCCGTCCACGTATCATTCTTAATGGTGAAGAAACACACGGGGCGACCAGCTTCGAAATTGTGCTCTATGTCCGAACCGGGTTGGCGCATCACCTCCACCACCATCTGGTTGAGCGAATTATAGTAGCTTCTGCCTATGCTTACCGGAAACCAAGCATCGCCGCGGCGCACCTTGCGCTCCACGCCCATTGTCTCCGTCTGCTTGCGAAATTCCTCCTTCTCATGATTGTATTCAATCTCGAGGAGCATGCGCTGGCGCTGAAGTAAGAGTGTCGGATTATCCATTGTATTATCTTTTATTTATTGAGCCTACATATAAGAGGCTCAGTAATTTTACCTTAAGAAAAAGGTGTATCGGAACACGCAAGCCATCAGTAGTTGACTTCCGTTTCCGACACACCTATGTTGTTGTCATTCCTTAGAACCTTGTCGCCAATGCGATGGTCTTTAGGATTTTATTATACGCATTAATAAGCTATACGCTTCACAAAGTTCTGCTTGCCGTTTGTGAGGCGAACGATGTAGATGCCGTGGGCGAGCGACTCGTTGGCGAGACGCATGCCGTTAACGGAGTAAACCTGAATGGTTCCGGCAAAGCCGTCGGCAACCACCTTACCGTTACGGATCTCCACATCGGGAGCAGGCGAATCAGCCTTCAGGTCTCGGATGGCGCTCAGCGAACCGGTCTTAACATAAGCCACCTCAGCAGCATTGTCGATACATCCCGTTGATGTGTCGAGGAGGAGCACCACTACACGGAGATAGTCCTTGCTCTGCACATTTGTCGGAATGTCCAGCTTGGTGGCGTAAGTTACGGTATGGAACTCATCCACATTGGCAGGAATACTATTCTCAATGCCATTCAGCACACCGAAACCGGCACGTGCGACATGGTCAAGATTAATGGCTGCATGCTTCGGAAGCTTCTCGAAACCACCCATCTGTGTAGACGTACCATAGAAGTTGTTAGCCTGCTCATAACCCTTGATGCTGTCCTCAAGGATGGCAAAGGCGAAACGGAACTGAGAATTGCTGTAGCTTGAGAGGAACTGTGCCGTGGCACGTACGTCAATCTGCGATCCGTCACCGTCCTCAGGGAATACTGCCTCAAGGTCGACACCTGCCGAGCAACCTGCACCGAGCTGTGCCGAAACGTATGGAGGAGCCTTTGTAGGACCGGGATCGCACTGGTAGCGACGGTCGATGATGCACTTCGGGAAACCTCCACCGATGTTATAATTGTATGTGGATGCCTGCAGTTCGCTTGGCGTACCACTGTAACAATGCTTGGCAATGGCGATGAACTTGTCGCCGAAACGCTCATGACATGTACGGATGCCTACGATGCCACGCGGACAGTAACCACACTTGATGCCGGTGAACTCCTCCATTACCACACGCTTTACAGCTTCGGTATTGGGGAAGAGCACGTATGCAGACTGGCTGTTGTTGCCAGCATAAGCGTCAGCCTCGCCGTTTACAGACACAAGGCGCATCGTGTAAGACACCGGCTCTGTGCCGACAATGGCGTCATGGTCGACTGTTATCTCCGCTTCGCTGCGCTCACCAATGGTCTGTTCGATGTCAGCAAACTTCTCTTCCTCGCCGTTAACGCTGTAGGCAACGCGCACCTTCGTTATCTTCTCTGCCGAGAGATTCAGTATGCGACCGGTCATCTGGAAGGAATTGCCTGAACGTACTGCCACGTTATTCACGCCAGTAAGGGCTGCGTCCATAGGAAGAACGTCACCTTCTACGCGCAAGGCAATGGCAAGAGCTTTATCAGGACTGACGGCATTGGTGGCATTGTTCACCCAACCGGATCCTAAGTCAGTCCAGTTGCCGTTGGTGTCATAGCTGTCGCTGACCGACATGGCAGCTGTCTCACCCTTGAACTCATATCCCACATAGAACGCCTCACCGGTAATCTCATAGGGACTGTCAAACTTAACGGTGTTGTTGCCGCTGCTGGCAAATTCGGCAGCCTTGGTAAGCAGGGGAGCCTCGTCAAGACTGCGTGTCAGGAACACGCTCAGCTCGTCAGTGTTGGCGGAAAGACCGACACGTACGCCCGTTACCTTCTTGCCGACATAGCACTTGGCAAACTCGGCTGGCACATAGATGGCACCCTTACCGGCTACCGCAGTGCCATATCCGTTCAACGTACCTCCGTAATATCTAAGGTATGTGAACTTGGCGTCGGCTGCTGATACAAACAGCAGCACGAGCACCAATAATGATAATATTCGCTTCATTCTTTCTATCGATGTTTATTCATGTCGTTATCATAACGACCTTACTCCTTAGAGAGCGATGCGCTTCACGAAGGTCTGCTTGCCGTTGGAAGCCTTCACGATGTAGATGCCGCGACCCAAGTTCTGATTAGCAACCTGCTTGCCGTCTACAGTATAGACACGGATGTCGCCATCGAAGCCTGTGCAAACCACCTTGCCGCCAGTAACGCCAATCTCAGGAACGAGCGAGTCGTCGATGTCAGCGATGGCTGTCTCAACGGAAGCCTCACCGACACGTGCCTGAGCAGCGTTCTCAATCAGACCGGTGCGGTTGTTGAAGAGCATTGCAATGACGTTGAGGTTCTTCACGTCGCGTACTGAAGAAGGAACAGTGAGAGTCTTTGTGAATGTCACGGGCTCTTCAGCCTTCACAGTTGTGGGAACGCTGTTCTCCAAGCCACGGAAGCCGAAGATTTCACGTGCCACGTGCTGCATGTCAATGACTACAGTCCTTCCCTCTGTTGAGAAAGGACCAACATTTTCATAAGGCATGCCCTTACATCCGTTTGACTGATAATAACCGCTGACATTGTCTTCAGTGAGCACGAAAGAGATGCTATAGTCTGCATCGTTGAGGTCAGTCACGAATGTTGTAGTGGCTGTAGCGTTGATGGTGTTGCCATTCACCAGCTCAGACTTAACGTTCACCTCACCAAGACGGAGAGCTTCGCTTGTTGCCTGATAAGCCGACTCAAGAACAGAGGGTATTGGCGTTACATTCATTTTCGAATTTCGGTTGACGATAGCCATAGGATAACCAGAGAACGTCAATGAGTTGTAAGAAGGACAGTCAAGACCTGATATTCCATAATAACTCTCCTGCTTGTGAACGGCTATGCCGACAAAGTTGTCAGGATATTTCTCATTCATCTTCTCGAAGCCCCAAATACCTTGCGGACAATACTGACACCATGTACCTGTGCCCTCTTCCACTACCATACGGTATTTAGGGAAGCGGCCTACGATACCGATATTGCCGGATGCAGTATTGTTGGGCTCGTACGGATCATCAGCGCCGTCAATAGAGAGAAGACGACAGTTCAAGGCGTGCATGCCTCCCTCAGAGAGTCCCGGGTGCTCTATCTCAAAATAGCTGGAAATACCCGGACCTATCTTCTTGTTTACTTCAGCAATGGTCTCCTCGCCACCGTCGATGCTATACGCAATGCGGAATACGCGACCCATCTTTGGCGAACGGCTCATAAGCGTACCGCTGATGGTGAAGGGAGTGTCCTTCTTCTGGGTCACGTCATTCACGTCCAGCAAAGCAAAGTCCTTGGGAAGGTTATCGCCCTTGATACGTGCGAAGATACTGAGAGCGGACGACTTATAGTCAGGGTCTGCAGCATAATTCTTCCATCCGTCACCAAGGTCTGCCCAACATGCATTCTCGTCATATAAGTTGGAAATACCGATAGGCGACTCGTCTGTCTTACTTGTAGCGCTATATCCTATATAGAATCCCTTGTCAGTGATGGTGTATGTGCCCTGGGTGAAGGAGATGCTTGTCAAACCTTTCAAACATTCTGCTTTAGTTTCTTCGAGGATGGGGGCACCGTTAAGGTCTTCTGTTACGAAAATCTTCACGTTTGTTGAACCACAACCTAAACCTATACGTACACCTGACACCGTCGCTCCCTGATACATCTTGGCTATCTCAGCAGGGATATAGATGGCTCCCTTTGCAGTAGTGGCATTACCAAAAGAGTTTTCTGGATTGGCGTTTTGGTTACAATAGCCCCATGATATGGTGGCTGTCTGAGCTGTGGTTGTCAGAGCGGCACATAGCAGAGCTGACAGAAGTAAATGTCTTTTCTTCATATATTAATGGTTCTTTGTTTTTTTATATGTTAGTTCTTTATTAATAGTTTGTTTACATCACCACGATTTTCTTTACGAATGTCTTCTCTGCACCTGTTCCGCGTACAACATACACGCCGCGTGAGAGATTCTCGTTGGCAATCTGCTTGCCATCGATGGTGTAAACGCTGAGCTTACCGTCAAAGCCGTCTGCTACGACAGCGCCTCCTACAACGGCGAAGTCAGGTGTCTGCGTAGCGTTGACATCAGCAATGGCTGTCTCGCCCTGCTCTGTCACCTTCACCTGCACAGCATTCTCAATGGTGCCCTTCTTCTTGTTGATGATGAAAGCCACCACCTTGATGTTGTCACGGTTGAGCACTGTAGAAGGAAGGTCGAGTACTGTAGAATAAACAATGGGGTTAAACTCGTTCACGCTCTGCGGAATACTGTTCTCAATACCATCCTTAACGCCGTAACCCGAACGTGCCACGTGGTTAAGGGTAACGCTTGCTGAACTGCCCTTATCCTCAAAGCCACCCATCTCACCATTACTGCCTCCTGCGTATGCATTGTTCTGGCGGTAACCAGTGATGCCATCCTCAACAACAGCGAAGGCAAAACGATAGTTGGCTTCCTTGTCAGCTAAAGTAAACTGTGCGGTGGCCTTGACATTCACGCGGTTGTCGTTCTCTGGTACGAAAGTGGCAACGGCATCAAGACCTACTACTGTTCCAAGTTCAAGGGCAGCATTAACATTTGTCAGTGAATTTGCAGGGACCGGATCGAACGTAAAGATACGGTCAACCGTACAATAAGGCCAAGTACCGGTAAGATCATAATCGTATGTCGGCGACTTCAATGCTTCAGGAGTTTCCTGATAGTAGTTGTGCTTTGCAATGGCAATGAAGTTATCAGGATAACGCTCAATACACTGGTCGATTGAGACAATTCCACGCGGACACCAGCCACAGTTAATACCAGTGAACTCCTCCATGAGGACACGCTTTACAACAGAAACGGTAGTGCCAAGCAATGATACGGTAGCCGAATTGTTACCGTCATATACGTCAGGCTCACCGTCAACACTGACAAGGCGTACCTTAACAGTGTGGTTGCCCTTGCCAGAAACGCCGTCATGAAGAATCTCGAAAAATCCCTCACTACGCATCTTTATTTCATCCTCAAAGTCAGCAAATTCCTCTGTACCGCCATCAATAGAGTAGCCAATACGATATGCGGAAACATTGGAAGCGCTCTGATTAAGCAGACGACCTGTCATCTTGAACGGAGTGTTCTCCTTTACTGCAATATCCTTAACGTCCACAAGGCTAAGGTCAACGGGAAGTGTCTCTCCTTCAATACGGGCATAAATGTTAAGTGCATTAGATTTCACACCGTTGTTCACCCAACCGTCACCGAAGTTTGTCCAGTTGCCGTTACCTGAAAGGTTAGCCAGGTTGGAACAACCTAAAGCATTCTCCGTTCCCTTATATTCGTATCCGATATAAAAGCCCTCACCGGTAATGGTATATGGTGAATCGAATTTCACAGCACTGTTAAGTCCTGAAACAGCGACATCAGCTTCCTTAGTGGCTATAGGAGCGCCGTTAAGGTCGGTAGTGATAAAAACAGAGAGCGACTGTACGTTGGCAGCAAGGCCGAAACGCACGCCCGTAACAGTCTTGCCGACATAGCATTTCGCCAACTCAGCAGGAATGTAGATGGCAGCCTTGCCAGCAGTGGCAGCACCATTAACAGACGAAATGGTCTTGTCGCCATAACCCCAATAAGTATACTTAGCCTGAGCCGCACTGACACAGAGCAGCAAAAGCACAATAAGGGAGTAGAATTTCTTCATATTCAAAAGATGTTTTTAATAGAAAATTTCAGTGTTTTGTCTAAACGTTAATAAGATATGTAGTATGCATCGGCAAATTTACAACTTATTTTTTGAAATATAACAAACTGATAGACAAAAAGACACAGGCTTTAACAAAAAAAATAAAAACCCAAGAAAAATACAAAACATGTTCCTCTTGTTTTAATGTAAAAAGATCATGTACTTCACGTCAGGACACAAAAAAAGGTCTCCAAAGTCGTTTGACTCTGAAGACCTCAAATAAAAGAAGGCAGCCACCTACTCTCCCGCATTGCATTGCAGTACCATCGGCGCAA
>ERZ1023881.8-NODE-8-length-137452-cov-71.362199_pt1 | contig 137452 bp, 106 predicted proteins | sample MGYA00380393_ERZ1023881 | MGnify/ENA primary metagenome ERZ1023881 (study PRJEB33179, sample SAMN07449004) | human gut metagenome | biome: Human-gut; feature: Human associated habitat; material: Faeces | host: Homo sapiens | place: India: Bhopal | collected... | reverse complement strand
TTGGCTATATCCAAGCCTTTTCAGGCCCGATGATTTCTAAACGGGACAGCAGTGAACCATCACGGGAAATAGCGTAGGCTGTCCACTCACCCTTATCGCTCATGTGACAATAGAGATAACCATAATCTCCCTTTACAAGATTCTGTGCTGTCATTGGCATAAAGGCAGCCAATGCTAAAAGAACGGTTGATAATTTCTTTTTCATTTTCTGTTATTTCCTTAGTTTAATTATAATTAGCTGAAGTTTTTTGAGTGCAAATTTACACTTTATATTTGAGAATGCCAAATTATTAAGGGAAATATGGGGAGAATTCACGAATAATGGTCTTTTTTTATTGATTATTATTCATGGGACAGGCGATGGAATCGCCTGGAACGGGGGCAGAAGGGGGACGGAACAGAAGACAAAGGAGAGGGAGGAAAGAAAAAGGGAGGAAAACCTCATCACTGAGGTCAACCTCCCTACACTTATAGTTAAAAATAACCGATTTATTTGTTCAGGAACTTATCTACCTGGGCAGCAATCTTTCTGCCGCTTGCCATGGCGCGTACTACCAGAGAGGCACCGCTTGCTGCATCGCCTGCCACGAAAACATTCTCGGCAAATTCAGGCTGCTGTGGCTTCAGAAAGCCCATTGCTAGGAATACAGCCTCAGCCTTGATTATTTCTGGCTCACCAGCCTCTACCATCAACGGACGACCGCCCTCTGGGCTTGGCTTCCAATCGATAGGCTGAACCTTCACACCCGTCAACTTTCCATTCTTGCCGAGGAACTCCAATGAGTTGATGTTCCAGCGACGTGTACATCCTTCCTCATGACTGGATGTAGTCTTCAGTGTGCGAGGCCAGTTTGGCCAAGGATTCTTAGGATCCTCAGGACCCTCTACTGGCTTAGGCATGATTTCAATCTGAGTTACACTCTTGCAACCCTGACGATGAGCCGTACCGATACAGTCGGAACCTGTATCACCACCACCGATTACCAATACATCCTTGCCCTTGCAGTTAACCAGTTCGTCCTTAGAGAACTCCATACCAGCAAGGACTCGGTTCTGCTGAGAGAGGAGTTCGAGGGCGAAATAAACACCCTTCAATTCTCGTCCTGGAATCTTCAGGTCGCGGGCTGTCGGTGTACCGGTAGATACCACGTAGGCATCGAAGCCTTCTGGCAACTTGGTAACATCAATCTGCTGATTGTATCTGAACTCGATGCCCTCTTCTTCGAGAAGACGAAGACGGCGGTCGATGATGCTCTTGTTGAGCTTGAAGTTAGGAATACCATAACGCAACAGACCACCAGCATTCTCACGTGCCTCAAAGACTGTTACCTTATATCCCTTGTGGTTCAACTGATTGGCAGCAACCAATCCTGCAGGACCGGCACCGATGACAGCCACGGTCTTGCCATTACGCTCAGGAATCTCAACATGTACATAATCCTCTGAGAAGGCGTGCTCCACGATGGCGCACTCATCCTCACGGTTGGTGGTTGGCTCATGATCCATGAGATTCAATACACACGCCTTCTCGCAGAGTGCAGGACAGATGCGTCCTGTGAACTCAGGGAAGTCGTTGGTGGAATTGAGGAGGCGGTAAGCCTGCTCCCAGTCGCCCTTGTAGAGGGCATCATTCCACTCCGGTGCCTTGTTGCCCAGCGGACAAGCCCAGTGACAGAAAGGCACACCACAATCCATGCAACGTGAAGCCTGCTGTCGGCGGTCGTTGCTATTCAATGTCTGTTCTACCTCGCTGAAGTCGAGGATTCTATCGTGAATTGGTCTATAACCTGCTTCCTTGCGAGGTATAGTCAAAAATGCTTTTGGATTTCCCATCTTTTTTCTAATTTTAAAATTAGTAATCGCGCTGCATATCCGCAATCTTCTGCTGCAACTTCTTTACCTGCTCCTCCTGGAGAACTCGCTTGTACTCGATTGGCACTACCTGGATGAAATCCTCTACGTAGTGGTTCCAGTCATCGAGCATGGTACGGGCGAGCTTACTGCCTGTATAGAGATAATGCTGACGGATCAGCTCGTGCAACTCCTTGCGATAGGTGCTGTCCTCCACGAGGTTGATCTCCACCATATCCATGTTACAGAAGTAATCGAAGTTGTGGTTCTTATCCCATACGTAGGCAACACCACCACTCATACCAGCGGCGAAGTTACGGCCGGTTTCACCGAGCACTACGACTCTACCGCCCGTCATATACTCACAGCAGTGGTCGCCAGCACCCTCAATCACGGCGATGGCACCGGAGTTACGAACACCGAAGCGCTCGCCTACCTTACCATTGATATACAACTCACCGCTTGTGGCACCATACAATCCGGTGTTACCGGCGATGATGTTATCCTCAGCAGAGAAGTTGCTACGGATAGGAGGAAGGATGGAAACACGACCTCCTGAAAGTCCCTTGGCGAAATAGTCATTGGTCTCACCTTCGAGTTTGAAATCCACTCCCTTAACCAGGAAGGCACCGAAGCTCTGACCTGCAGAACCCTTGAACTTCACGTTCACGGTCTTGTCTGGAAGACCAGCCTCACCATATTTCTCGGCAATCATACCGCTCAACATCACACCGGCAGCACGGTCGGTATTCTTGATGGCAAAATCGAGGTTCACTTCTTCCTGATTCTCGATGGCACGCTGTGCACCACGAATCAACTGCTGGTCGAGCACATTGTCGAGGTCATGGATCTGCTCGGTAGTATGATAGAGCGAGCAATGACCTGTCTCACGATGCAAGAGACGAGAGAAATCGAGCAAGTCGGCCTTCTCCTTGATGCTCTTGGCCACCTCTGGCTCTACGGCATCCGAACCCTCGGTAGGAACAATCTCATCATCCTTCTTGCGGATGATGAGCTCGGTATGACCGATGATATCGTTCAATGAGGTGTAACCCATCTCTGCCAGATACTCACGAACCTCCTCAGCGAGGAAGCGGAAGTAGTTGATAAGATACTTGTAGCTGCCACGGAAGTGCGCACGGAGCTTAGGATCCTGTGTGGCAACACCCATAGGACAGGTATTCAGGTTACACTTACGCATCATGACACAACCCAATACGATAAGGGCGGCAGTACCGAAACTGAATTCCTCAGCACCGAGCAAAGCCATCAGGATGATGTCACGACCGCTCTTCAACTGACCATCTACCTGCAGACGAACCTGTCCGCGAAGACCGTTCTTCACCAGTGTCTGCTGGGTTTCAGAAAGTCCGATTTCAGGAGAGATACCAGCGAAACGCATACTTGATGCAGGGCTGGCACCTGTACCGCCCTCAGCACCAGAGATAACGATGAGGTCGGCCTTTGCCTTAGCCACACCGGCAGCGATGGTACCCACACCACTCTCAGCAACCAACTTCACAGAGATAGCCGCCTTAGGGTTTACATTCTTGAGGTCGAAGATGAGCTGAGCCAAATCCTCGATACTGTAGATATCGTGATGAGGTGGAGGAGAAATCAAGCTGATGCCAGGGATAGAGTGACGGGTCTTGGCGATGACCTCGTTAACCTTGAAGCCAGGCAACTGACCACCCTCACCCGGTTTAGCACCCTGTGCCACCTTGATCTGGATTTCCTCTGCATTTACCAAATATTCTGTAGTCACACCGAATCGACCGGAAGCCACCTGCTTGGTTTTACTTGAGAGGCTGATGCCATCCTGTGTAGAATGGAATCGCTCGTTATCCTCACCACCTTCACCGGTATTGCTTCGGGCACCCAGGGCGTTCATGGCGAGTGCCATTGCCTCGTGAGCTTCCTTGGAGAGGGCACCGAAACTCATCGCACCGGTAACGAAGTGCTTCACGATTTCCTCTACCGGCTCCACCTTATCTATAGAGATAGGGTTCTTGCGGAAGCTGAAGAAGTCGCGGATGAAGATAGGCTCCTGCTTATCGTCAACGAGATGTGTATATTTCTTGAAGAGATCGTAATCGCCCTTGCGGGTTGCGAGCTGCAGGGTAGCGATGGTCTCTGGGTTCCAAGCGTGCTTGATACCGTCCTTGCGGTAGTGGAACTGTCCCATGCTTGGCAGGAAGTCGAGCTTCTTGGTCTCGAATGCCTTGTCGTGCAGGCGGATGGCATCACGGGCGATGGTCTCGAGTCCGATACCGCCGATGGTGCTCACCTCTGTTCCGAAATAGCTCTTCAGGAGGCTTTCACTCAAACCGATGCTCTCGAAGATCTTGGCACCACGATAGCTTCGGATGGTAGAGATACCCATCTTAGCCATAATCTTGAACAAGCCCTTCTTTACAGCCTTGATGTAGTTCTGCTCGGCTGTATGGTAATCCTCCTGAATCTTTCCCTTCTTTACAAGGTCGTCGAGGATGGCGTATGTCAAGTATGGACAGAGGGCTGATGCACCGTAACCCAACAGGAGGGCTGCATGCATTACCTCACGAATCTCACCGCTCTCTACGATGAGGGCAGTCTGCACACGCTTGCCGGCATCAATCAGATAATGATGTACGGCACTCACGGCGAGCAGAGATGGAATGGCGGCATGAGTTTCATCCACGCCACGGTCGCTCAAGATGATGTAGTTGTAACCATCATCCACGCTCTGTGCTGCCTGCTTGCAGAGCTCATCCAGAGCCTCATGCAGTCCTTCTTCGCCCTTGGCGGTTTCGAAGAGCATGTGGAGTTTTACTGTATTAAATCCCTTGTAGCGGATATTTTGAAGGATATCCAGCTGAGTATTGGTCAGGATAGGATGTGGCAGACGAACCATCTTGCAGTTGCTCTCGTCTGGGTTCAGAATGCCGGAACCTACACGGCCGATATATTCGGTAAGACTCATCACGAGGTTCTCACGGATAGAGTCGATAGCAGGGTTGGTAACCTGAGCAAACTGCTGACGGAAGTAGTTGAAGAAAATCTGTGGCTGGTCGGAAAGCACAGCAAGCGGAGTATCATTACCCATAGAAGCTGTAGGTTCCTGCCCCTTGGTAGCCATTGGGATGATGGTACCGTCGATATCTTCCTCGCCAAAACCGAATTCCAATTCCTTGCGAGTGAGGTTATCCACACCATTTTCCACCTTACGACCACTGCGAAGTTTCTCCAGTTCAATACGATTGGTGTTCAACCACTGGCGATATGGATGCTGGGCAGCCAGGCGCTCCTTGATTTCACCATCGTAGTAGATCTTACCTTCCTGTGTATCGATGAGGAGAATCTTACCAGGCTGCAGACGACCCTTCTCGGCAATCTCAGTAGGATCGAAATCCATCACACCTACCTCAGATGCGACTACCATCATATCGTTCTTGGTGATGGTGTAGCGGGCAGGACGCAGACCATTTCTATCGAGCATACCACCGGCGTAGCGGCCATCGCTGAAGAGCAAGGCAGCAGGACCATCCCATGGCTCCATCAGGATAGAGTGATACTCATAGAAAGCCTTCAGATCCTCAGAGATAGGGTTCTTGTCGTTGAAGCTCTCAGGCACCATCACAGCCATGGCATGAGGCAATGACAGACCGCTCATTACGAAGAACTCAAATACATTGTCGAGGCTGGCAGAGTCACTCATATCAGGCTGGACGATAGGAGAAATCTCACGGATATCGCCCAAAGCCTCGCTGCTCAACACACTCTCGCGCGCCTTCATCCAGGCACGGTTACCACGGATGGTGTTAATCTCACCATTGTGGGCAAGGAGACGGAATGGCTGAGCCAGACTCCATGTTGGGAAGGTGTTGGTAGAGAAGCGGGAGTGAACCAGAGCCAGACCGCTTGTGAAATAATTATTGGTCAAGTCAGGATAATATTGGCGCAACTGGAGGCTGCTCAACATACCCTTATATACGATGTTCGAATTAGACAACGAACAAATATAGAAATCAGGATCGCTGACACGTTTCTCAATACGTTTACGGATAAGATAGAGGGTGCGCTCAAAGACAGGCACCTTATCATCTGTAACACCTGTGATAAACACCTGTTTGATAGCTGGTTCGTTACTCAAAGCAGCCTCACCCAAACAATCAGGGTTAGTAGGCACATTGCGGAGATGCATCAGCTGCAATCCCTCGCGTTCAATTTCCTCAATCATGATAGAGAGAATATCCTGCTGTTTCTTCTCATCCTTAGGCAAGAAGACGAGACCCGTACCATATTTACCTTTTTCTGGCACTGGGATACCCTGAAGAAGAATAAACTCATGTGGAATCTGGAGCATGATACCGGCACCATCACCCGTCTTGTTATCGGCACCCTCTGCACCACGATGACGCATGTTCTCGAGTACCTTCAAGGCGTTATCAACCAGCTCATGACTCTTGTTACCGTGGATATTCACCACCATACCTACGCCACACGCATCGTGCTCATAGGCTGAACTGTACAATCCTTTTTCCATTTCTTGTTCGTTTTATATCGGTTATTTCTAACTATTTTTATTACTTAAATATGAAGTGCAAAGTGATTCTCCACTCTTCACTTATTTATACGCCTGTTCGTGAACTCCCGCCACGGCTCTACCGCTAGGGTCGTTCTGGTTCTTAAATGAGGCATCCCAGGCAAGGGCTTCGGCTGTAGAACATGCTACGCTAGGCACACTAGGTACGCTCTTGGCAGCGCTGTCGCTTGGGAAATGCTCGGCGAAGATAGAACGATAATAATACTCCTCCTTATTCTGTGGAGGGTTGATAGGGAATCGCTCAGCAGCATGCGCCATCTGCTCATCGCTGACGGCAGATGCGGTAATCTGCTTCAGGGTATCAATCCATGAATAGCCCACACCATCTGAGAACTGTTCCTTCTGTCGCCATGCCACTTCTTCTGGAAGCAGATCGGCAAATGCCTCACGAACCACCTTTTTCTCGATGGTCTTATCCGGACACATCTTCAAAACCGGGTTCATACCCATCGCTACATCCAGGAACTCCTTGTCGAGGAAAGGCACACGGCCCTCGATGCCCCATGCTGCCAAACTTTTGTTAGCTCTCAGACAATCGTAGAGATAGAGTTTACCCAACTTTCGTACGGTTTCCTCATGGAATGCCTTGGCATCCGGTGCTTTATGGAAGTAGAGATAACCTCCGAATACCTCGTCAGCACCCTCGCCCGAAAGCACCATCTTGATACCCATGCTTCGGATGACTCTCGCCAGCAGATACATCGGGGTAGATGCACGCACAGTGGTAACATCATAGGTCTCGATAAAATAGATGACATCACGGATGGCATCCAAACCTTCCTGAATGGTGTAGTTGATTTCGTGATGCACGGTTCCGATGTGTTCGGCAACCAAACGTGCCTTTGCCAGATCAGGCGCACCCTTCAAACCAACAGCGAAGGAGTGCAGACGTGGCCAATACGCCTTGGTCTCTCCCCCATTCTCTACACGGGTAGAAGAATATTTCTCGGCTACAGCAGAGATAACAGAAGAATCAAGACCACCACTGAGAAGGACACCATAGGGAACATCACTCATCAACTGACGTTTGACAGAAGCCTCCAAAGCATCATGAATCTCTTTCACTGCCGCTTTCTCCTGAGGTTCAGCATCCTTCAGCTGTTCTTCAGCCTTCTTGGCATCATCAATCTGATATTTTTTCTGCATGGCAGCATACTCAAACCAATCGCGTGTATAGTAACGCTTCATGCCAGGGTTCTTGCTATAATAATAATGACCCGGGAGGAATGGCTCGTAGTGATCGCACTGACCTTCCAGAGCCTTCAACTCGCTTGCCACCAGCACTTTTCCATCCTTATCATAACCAATATAAAGAGGAATAACACCGATAGGGTCGCGGGCGATGAGAAACTCATCACGTTCGGCATCGTAAAGTGCGAAGGCAAAGATACCGTTCAGCTCTTCAAGCATCTTGGAGATACGGGCGTGGAGCGCATCCTCACCTTTATATATTAAGGAATCAAAATCGGAATCTGCTCGCATCTCACGATAGAGAGAAAGAATCACCTCACAGTCGGAACCGGTCTGATACTGGTATTTGCCAGCAAAACGAGCACGGATGTCCTGATGATTATAAATCTCACCGTTTACGGCAAGCACCTGTTTTTTGTCTGGTGCAAACAAAGGTTGGCGACCACTTTCAGGGTCAACAATACTCAGACGCTCATGTGCCAGGATAGCAGAACCACCACAGTAGATTCCACTCCAGTCTGGTCCGCGATGGCGAATCTTCTGGCTCATACGAAGCGCTTGCTGTCGCAATTCAGGAGTCTGCTCCTGAATATTGAAGATAGATACGATTCCACACATAAATCTTTTCCTTTCTTTTACGGTTATTTTTAACTATTATTCTCTCTTATTCACCTTGGCATGTCCAATCCATTCTTTTAGGAGCAAACCAAGCAAAAACAAAGCTTAAAATTACTTTTTGCTATGTTTCGGGTGCAAAATTACAACTTTTTGTTAGAATAAAGAAAAAATTAGTAGCATTTTGTCTTTACTTTATCACAACAATAACATATTAACGCATATTAGATTAAAACATATGATAAACTGAAAAGAAAAATGTACTATTTAATTACAATCTGTAAAATACAATCATTTTTAAGATAAACAAAGCGTATCCAGGGCATATTATACGCTCATAGATATGCAACAAAGCATCCAGGGCATTATACACAGTTTCTTCCCCCCCCCATATCATACAAAGAAATGCCGATAGCTCTTTGACGGAACTATCGGCATTTAAAATAAAAAAATAAAAACTTAAACCTACCAACGTAAGATTATATCGTAAAACCTAAGAGCCTATTATGGCTGCAAGGTAAAACCTACTACCAGGTAAGCTTTTTCGGTGCTAGGGTTAGCAGCTACCTGAGCGAAGACTGGAACAGAGAAAGAATCTGTAATCTTCAAATCCTTGGTAGCTTTCAGTGAAACATTGGTAACTGCAAAACCATTGGCATCACCATAGAAAGATGTTGCAAATGGAACTGCGCCTATACTTGCTGCCCAATCACAACCGCCCAACTTGAATGGGGCTGTAGCCTCAACATATGAAGAATAAGCACGGTCACCATCCTTGTTTAATCCATCATGGCCTGCAAAGTTGGTGTACCAGTTCAAGGCAACTGGACCAAAGTCATAACCTACATTTGCCTCAAAAACATGAGAAGTTTCATGTGCCTTATAGGCGAAATACTTCTCGTTAGGAGAGTTGAACCAGTAATCGGTCACGCCGATATGGAAACCACCGGTTTCATAAGCCAAGGTAAGGTCAAACTCCTTAGTATCCTCTGGCTGAGAGATACCTACACTTCCCCAAGCTGTCAGAGACAAGCCCTTGTAACCAATACCAAGTGTTGGCTGCAAAGAGACTTCTCCCAGTGACTGACCACGCCAGTAATACTGGTTTACAACATCTGCAGCGATGGTAGTTTCAACCTTGTCCTGCGCAGAAACAGCAGGAGCAAAAGCAACCAAACCGAGTGCAAGGGCACCCATCTTCTTTATATCAAAAATCTTCTTCATATTCTCTTATTTTTATGTGATACATTTTTGGTTTTAAAAGTTTCGGCAGCAAAGGTACTGCAAATCGAAGACAACACAAAATAAATCGCGATTTATTTATATTGTTGAGATGCAGCGTACCTTGTTCAAAGGTACTAATTATAACTCTGCTCGCCAAAACTTCTGCTGAAAAATCTCTCTCGCTCGCTATATGAAAGCATCTTTAGTTGTAGCAACTCTCACCATGCTCATAGATATCGAGACCTTCTTCCTCGATTCGCTTATCAACACGGAGACCAGCAATCTTCTTGATACCCCAGAAGAGGATAATACCGGTTACGGCTGCCCAAAGGTCGATGCAGAGAATGCCGAAGCACTGAGCACCGAAGAATCCGAAGCCACCACCATAGAAAGCACCACCGTCGAGGGCGAAAAGACCGGTCATCAAGGTACCGAAGATACCGCATACACCATGTACTGAACTTGCACCTACAGGGTCATCAATATGAAGCTTTGTATCAATGAACTCGATAGAGAATACCAAGATTATACCTGCCAAGAGACCGATGATGGCTGAACCCAATGGACTAACCAAATCGCAACCAGCAGTAATGGCTACCAAACCAGCCAGAATACCGTTCAATGTCAATGAGAACGAAGGTTTGCCATACTTAATCCAAGAGGTGAACATAGTACCGAGACCACCACAAACTGCAGCCAAGTTGGTTGTCAGGAATACGTGACTGATAGCAACACGGTTAACCTCACCAGAAGCAGCGAGCTGAGAACCAGGGTTGAATCCGAACCATCCGAACCAGAGGATGAATACACCAAGAGCAGCAGCCATCAGATTGTGACCTGGGATAGCAGTACTCTTACCATTGCGATACTTACCAAGACGAGGACCTAAGCAGATGGCACCAACCAAGGCAAGTACACCACCAACACTATGTACGATGGCAGAACCTGCGAAATCATGGAAGGCAGCACCGAAGGTGTTCATCATGAATGAGCCTGCCTCGCTGTTGCAAAGCCAACCGCCACCCCATGTCCAGTGACCCTCTACAGGGTAGATAATCAATGAAATGAAGAATGAGTAAACGCAGTACATGGAGAACTTGGTACGTTCTGCCATAGCACCTGAAACGATGGTAGCACTAGTAGCGCAGAATACGGTTTCAAACATCAGGAAACCTTCAGTAGGAAGACCGGCTGCATTTGTATAGAAAGACAAATCGCCGAAGTTAGGCATACCGATGAAACCGGCGCCATCGCTACCAAACATAAATCCGAAACCTACGAACCAGAAGAGAACGGAACCGATCATAAAATCGACAAAGTTCTTAAACAAGATGTTCGCTGTATTTTTACTACGGGTAAAGCCCGCCTCGCAGAGGGCAAATCCCGGCTGCATGAAAAAGACCAACATGGCTGCCAAGAGCATCCATACGGTATCTACTGAAATTCCTAAATCCTGTACACTCATAACATAAAATCTTTAAAGTGTTCTTTAAACCTGAAAACTATTCTCTCTCCTCCAATTAGCATTTTATTTCTCCTGCTCAGCATTATAGAGAGCGATGTCGCCTCTTTCACCTGTACGGATTCTTATGGTATCCTCTACAGGAATTACAAAGATTCGACCATCACCAATCTCGCCTGTACGGGCAGCCTCCTGGATGGCATTAATCGTTTTCTCTACATTCTTGTCGCGCACGACAACATTCAGCAACACTCGCTCGATACTGCTGGTATCATACATGACACCACGGTAGATTCGAGCCTGTCTCATCTTGCCCTCTCCTCTTACATCGTAGTAAGAGAACCACTCAATATCGGCGGCAAGCAAAGCTTCCTTTACATCCTCAAACTTAGTCTTACGGATGATTGCTTCAATCTTTTTCATGTTAATCTCTCCTATTAATTAATTTACATTTTGTTTGTTTTCTGGTGCAAAGGTACGACATTTTGCTTAATATTTCACGATATTGTTTACTTTTTGATATTGATATTTTCGTTTAGTTATTATTTTGTATAGTTCTTTTTAAAATACAGAACAAAATGAAAGCAAATTGCACATTATTCGTTTCATTTTGAAACAAGCAATAAAAAAGCCGCTTGAAAGGCCTAAATGACCCCTCAAGCGGCAAACCTAAAAACAAGCTCTCAACCCTAAAACTAGGGTCACTTTATTATTTAAACTTAATCTTATACCCGTATTTCCGCATATATCTGAGTTTTATAACGGAAATTTTATTTTGCCTTTATTTTGAATGTAAATTCACGATCAGCATAATGGAGACGATACTTCTCCATAGGCTTGGTCATCCAACTGTCGATGCAGCCCAATGGATACTGGCATTTCTGGATATGCAACTGCACGAGTCCCTTATCCACCAGATCACCACTGTGTTGTCCCCATGCATGCGTCTTCTCGATACCAGAATCCAAATCCTCTACCAGATAAGGGATGGCACTGCACTCCATAGGTTCATACCCCTCGAAGGTAATCCCCTTGCCGGTGGTTGGATTAAAGATAGAGAAATAGCGGATATCAGTATGGTTACCACTCTCCTGCGGACGGATATATGGATAATATTCATCCTTCACGTCAGACTCGTACTTGCCGATAAAAGCAGAAGAATGACGATCTACGTAGTTCTCTTCAGGACCTCTACCATAATACTCGAGCTTAGAGAAAGTAGCAGGCATCTGCAACTGCAGACCGAATCTGAACAGATCGGCAACCTGAACCTCCTTGTCGGTAGTCATCTTCTGGGTAACATTCACCTCGCCCGCAGCACTGATGTCATAGCGGAGCATCAGCTGAGCTTTCACTTCAGGCATATCGAAGAGAGCTGTCAGCACCACATTGTCCTTACTCGTATTTTTGTCGAAAGACTTCAGAGTCATCTGCGGGTTCTTCCATACTCTCATCTCCTTCTGCAGAGATGCTCCATAGTCATTATCGGTAGGAGCACGCCAGAATTCCGGAGTCATACTCTCACGGAACTTCAACATCGGTTCACCATCTACATCGAGATAATCTATCATACCCGTCTTCTTGCCTATGGTAACAGACATTCTCTGTGCGCTGACCTTCACATAAGAGTTGGTTTCCTCCACCTCCATACTGCTTGTCTCCTGCACCTTACCCTTCTTGGTTGACGCAGCAGCAACAGCAGGAACCGCCGGTTTGGCAAACTGATAATCGCTGATGATAAACTGCTGGCGAGCCATCACCTGGCCCTTGTCTACCAGCGGCTGTGTGCCATCGCTTGCAAAAGCAAAGTTAAGAACAATCTCCTCCTTTGCATGCTTCGATTCAGCCTCAGCCACCGCATACTTCAGTTCATCACTCTTGATCAGTTTGGTAGCCTGAGGAGCAATACCCTTTGTTTCAGGAATCTCAACTGTAGCCAGTTTCACACCATTGGCATAAACCGTAGCGGTCAGGTTCAAGTCATCGATATTCTTGAAGAAGTTCTCGTTGTAAACCTTGAAAGCACCATTCACAGCATCCAGGTCCTTGATCCATACATTCTGATGATAGTACTGAATCTCGTAAGCATGAGGATTCAGACGGCGGTCTGGAGCAATGATACCATTACAGTTGAAGTTATAGTCACTTGCCGGATAGCGGCCGTAATCTCCACCATAAGTAAAGATTTCCTTACCGGTGACAGGACTCTTGTCACGAATGCCCTGATCTACGAAGTCCCAGATATAGCCACCCTGATACTTAGGATACTTACGGATGAGGTCCCAATATTCCTTGAAACCACCTTCCGAATTACCCATAGCATGAGCATATTCGCACTGGATGTATGGTTTAATACCATCACTCTTGCAATATTTCTCACTCTCCTCGTAGTCGATATACATCGGGCAGAAAATATCGGTCTTGCTGTCATAACCGCCACGCTCATACTGAACAGGACGGGTCTTGTCGAACGCTTTCACCCAGTCATAGGTCTTTTCGAAGTTGATGCCGTAACCACACTCATTGCCCAAACTCCATACGATGACAGAAGGGTGATTGATAAAACTTTTCACATTACCTTCATTGCGCTCGATGTGAGTCTGGAGATACTCAGGGAACTTAGCAAGTGATTTCTCCCCATATCCCATACCATGAGATTCGAGGTTAGCCTCAGCAGTAAGATACAGTCCGTATTCATCACAGAGTTCATACCAGCGAGGATCGTCAGGATAATGGCAGGTACGAACCGCATTGATGTTCAACTGTTTCATGATTCTGATATCCTGAATCATGCGCTCTACACTTACCACATATCCACCATCCGGATCCATCTCATGCCGGTTGGCACCCTTAATCAGTACAGGCTTGCCGTTCACCAGCAACTGGGCGTTCTTGATTTCCACATTGCGGAAGCCCACCTTCTGCGGAATCACCTCCGCTACCCCCTGCTTATTCTTCAGAGAGATGAATACCTTATATAAATAAGGTGTCTCAGCAGTCCAAGCCTTCACCTTCGGTACATTGATTACACCCTGAGCTCCGGTAGCCGATGCTATTTGCTTGCCATCCTTATCGCACAAGGCAACAGTCACATCAGTCTTGCCGCCCTTCAGTGCTACCTGATAGTTCAGGATACCATCCCGATAATTATTCATCAAACCGGCATCAAGACGGATATCGGCAGCATGAAGTTTCGGACGTGCATAGAGATAAACCTCACGGGCTATACCAGTAAAGCGCCAGAAGTCCTGATCCTCGAAATAAGAACCATCGCACCAGCGCATCACCTGCATAGCTATCAGGTTTTTGCCTGGCTTCAGATACTTGGAGATATTAAACTCGGCAGCCACCTTGCTGTCTTCACTATATCCCACATACTTGCCGTTCACCCAAAGGGTCAGGTTGCTGGTAGCCGAACCTACATGGAAATAGACATCCTTGCCCTTCCAGTCCTTAGGAAGTTCGAAGGTACGACGATAAGAACCCGTATAATTGTTGAGTTCGCTGACATAAGGAGGATTTGGGTCAAACTGGGTAGCCCAGGCATAACCGACATTCTTATAAGTAGCATCTCCATAACCGTTCAGTTCGAACAGCCCCGGTACAGGGAAATCCTTCCACTCCGAATCGTCATAGCTAGCTGCAAAGAAGTTGGCAGGACGCTTGCTATGATCCTTCACGAAGTTAAACTTCCACATGCCTTCCATCGAAAGATAGTTGGCCGACTTCTTCTTATCAAACCCCTGTGCCTTGTCGAGGGTCTCGTATGCAAAGAAAGCAGCACGGCGAGGTTCGCGGTTCTGCTGGTTGATATCCACATTATGCCAGCGCGACTCGTTCTGAGCCGCCACGCCATTGCCGACAGACAGCAAGGCGAGGCAAAGCGATACATTTGCTATATTTCTGATGCTCATATCTGTTTATTATTTTCTGAAAAACATAGAGTTATCTACTGGTGTAAACTTCTGTTCGCTGTCCTTGCGCATTTCAATGCCGAGACTGCTCCACCATGAAGGCCAGCCGCCAACGATATTGCTGAGGAAAACCACCTTGAAAGGATGCAATCCCTTAGCCAATGCTACAGAAGTATCATGATTGGTACCAGCCTTCACATCCCCCTCGTTGCTGATCATGAGTTTGTTATCTATCCAAACCTGCTCCAGACGGGAAGAGAGATAATAGACACCATCCTCCGGAATATTGATGTAGCCCTCAGCGATGGCAGCATAATTATTGGCACCGCGCAAGGTAGCAGCATCATCCTTCTGCTGAATCTTCATCTGCTCCAAGCCCTCGATGTTTGCACACTCCCAGGCAGCATCAGCCCATTCCAGCTGGTCAACCTTCAGATAGTTGCCCTTAATGCGCTTCATCTGCAACCCAGGTTTTGCGCCCTCCACCTTAACAGCAGGAGCATAAGTCTGCTTCTCAACATCAACGGTTCTGATACGACTCATCTTGCCTGAAGGCAATATGGTTGCTATCTTGATGATGGTGTTTCCATTCACCCTGATAGGCTCTGCATAAGCCGAAGAAGAAGGAGTTGGTGTACTTCCATCCAAGGTATAAACCATCTTCATAGGACGCGAGGTGGTAAAGGTTACCGCAGTATCCCCAGTAATGACCACCTTATCACAAGAACCGAAAGGCTGCTCAGGCAATGGGATATGATAACGGATATGGCGCTCGTCCAGACGAACACAGTTTGCATCCAGTCGGCGGCAGAAATCCTTGAAGTTTTTCCTGCTCACTGGCGACCATGCAATCTCAGAGAGAGCAATGGCACGAGGATACATCATATACTCCATCTTGGCATTGGAATACATATATTCCGACCAGTTGTTACACTGAACGCCCAGGATATGATGAGCCAGTCCCAACGCCTTGATAGTATCAGGTACCGGATTATAATTATAGGTAGAAGCCAGATATCTAGGAGGACTAGGAATGGTTACAGGCTCCACCTTGCTGTCGCCCTGATACCAGTCGAGATACATACCGTCGCTGCCCGGCGTCATAATGACATCATGCTTCTGCATGGCAGCCTCGATACCTCCTTCCGTTCCACGCCATGACATCACGGTAGCATTCTCACTCAATCCGCCTTCCAGAATCTCGTCCCATCCGATAATTTTTCTGCCACGCTTCTCCAGCATTTTCTCTATGCGCTTGATAACGTAGCTCTGCAGTCTTTCCTCTGCCGAATGCTTTCCTTCTGCCTGCAAGCCCTCAGTCTGAATACGCTTCTGACAGGTAGGGCAGTTTTTCCAACTGGTCTTCGGACACTCGTCGCCACCGATATGGAAGTACTTACCTGGGAAGAGAGGAACAATCTCACTAAAGATGTCATCCAGGAAGCGGAACATATCTTCCTTGCCCGGACACATCACGATATCCTCTACACCCCAAACAGTTCTCAACGACCACTGCTCACCTTTGCATGAAAGATAAGGATAAGCAGAGATAGCTGCCATCATGTGACCAGGAAGGTCGATTTCCGGAATCACGGTAATATAGCGCTTGGCAGCATAATCCACTATTTCCTTGATCTGCTCCTGGGTATAGAAACCGCCATAAAGAGAGCCATCGCCCTCGGTACGGATACTGCCCACAGAAGTAAGTTTAGGATATTTCTTGATTTCGATACGCCAGCCCTGGTCTTCCGTCAGATGGAAGTGCATGGTGTTCACCTTGAACATAGACATCAGGTCCAGTTGCTTCTTCACATTCTCGACAGAAATGAAATGGCGGCATGGATCGAGATGGAATCCACGGTAGCCGAAGCGTGGAGCATCTTGGATATCACAGCATTGTGCTACCCATTTCACTCCATCCACCCGGGTTGCGCTCTCTATCTGGGCAGGGAGTAACTGCATGAAACTCTGCATACCGTAGAAGGCGCCCTTGGCGGTCTTCGCCTTGATAACAACCCCCTTGGCGGTTACGGTAAGGCGATAACCTTCCTCGGCAATTTTCAGCGAAGGAGAAATCTGTATAGAGATATTCCCCTTCTTTCCACCTACCGTTACCTCATAACCTGTAGAAGCCTTCAGTTTGTCTGCCATGTACTGGGCGATATTTCTGCCTTCAGCCTTCTGGTAAGCGATTACCACCTTCTGTGGCAATACGAACTCCCCTTTCTGTACCTGAGTCTTCACCGGTATCGGGATAATATTAATATCAGCAGCAGATGCCGGAGTGGAGATACCACCCAGCATCGCTGCACAGGCTACAAACGAGCCTAATAAACGATTGAACTTTGCCATGATTTAAATATATTAATAAGGTATTACAATGGTTTGTACTCCACGAAAGCCTCCATGGCCTCATAGCATGCCAGACCCAACTGGTCGTAGAGCGATGCAGTAGCACGGTTACGGTCCTCGGCTCTCTGCCAGAACAGGCGCTCATCATTACCCAAGAAAGGAGCACTCTCCATCTGCGACTGATGCTTGAGAATAGAGTTACGCTTTGCCCGCAACTCCTCAGGGCTCAATGGAACACACATTTCGATATTCTCAATCTCCCATTCTGCCCAGGCACCACGATACATCCAGATGCGACAGTCCTTCAACCATTCTGCACCCGCTTTCTTCTCTTCGTCGATAGCTGCCAGAACGGCATCGGTACACTTCTTGTGGGTTCCGTGAGGATCAGCAAGGTCGCCGGCAACATAAATCTGATGCGGCTGCACCTTCTGCAACAGAGCTCTCACTATCTCCACATCCTTCTCGGTCATTGGCAATTTTTCTATCTTGCCGCTCTCATAGAATGGCAGGTCGAGGAAGTGGACATGGTCAAGCGGAATTTCATTATAAGTACAAGCGGTACGAGCCTCACCACGGCGGATCAGTCCCTTGATGGTCAGGATATCTCTCGTATCGAAGTCACTTTCCTTCTTCTTGGCAAAGAAGGTCTTGATTTCCTTATATTTATTAGAGATGATGCTGTCTTTTGAGTCTGCAAAAAGCTGGTTGAAGCCATTGATAAAGTGCATGAATCTTGTTACTTCCTCATCACCCACAGCAATGTTTCCTGATGTTTCGTAAGCTACATGCACATCATGGTTCTGCTGTACCAGTCGGCGGATAGTTCCTCCCATAGAGATAACATCATCGTCTGGGTGTGGAGAGAATACGATAACCTTCTTAGGGAATGGAGTTGCACGCTCCGGGCGATAGGTATCATCGGCATTCGGCTTACCACCTGGCCATCCGGTAATGGTATGCTGCAAATCATTGAAAATCTTGATATTGGCATTGTAGGCAGAACCATAGAGAGCCAGAAGTTCGCTCAGTCCGTTCTCATTATAATCCTTATTGGTCAACTTCAGGATAGGCTTACCGAGTTTCTGGCAGAGCCATACCAGTGCCGAACGCACCAGTTTATCACTCCACTGGCATGAAGTTACGAGCCATGGATGCTCTATACGTGTCAGATGATGAGCAGCACCCAGGTCAATGACAACATGAGCATTCGGATGAGTCTGAAGGAATGATGCCGGCAGGGTATCTGTGATAGAGTTCTCCACCACCTTCTGCATAATCAAAGCCTTCTCTTCGCCCCAGGCTGTCAGATAGATGCTCTTGGCAGAGAGTAAGGTAGCGATACCCATGGTGAGCGAACATGGAGGAATGGTTTCCTTGGTCTGCTCGCTGTTCTCCATCTCTTCGCGAGAAGTATTGCCGATGAGGATAATACGGGTCATCGACTGGATGCCCGAACCTGGCTCGTTGGCAGCAATATTACCCGAACGGCCTATACCTATAAGGGCTACATCGAGACCGCCAAAGGTCTTGATACGCTGCTCATAAAGACGACAACTGTCCTGTACGGCATCCTGTGCCACAAAACCATCCAGTGTAAAGATGTTCTGCTCAGCCACATCCACATGATCAAGGAAACGCTCCTTCAACTGGTTGATGGTACGGAGAGAACTGTCCTTCTGAAGCGGATAATATTCGTATGCATTGAATACAACAACATTGCGGAAGCTCAGGGTCTTCTCGTTGTAACGGTGAACGAGTTCATCGTATACAGAATAGAGAGAAGAACCGGCGCCCAGCGCCATCACATAGAATTTGCCTTCCTGCTGTGCTGCCTTGATGCCTGCTTCTATTTTATCAGCTACATGACTGGCACCTTCTGTCATAGAGGCAAAGATGTCTGTATGAATCTTCTCCATTCTGGAGATTTCAGAATATTCTACAGTCGTCTTTGGCCTGTAGAACTCCACAGGTACTTTATTGAGTACGATTTGTGAACTAAGATTGAGTCTCATATCTTTATCTATATTTAAATAGGTTATGTTATATTTTCTTTTTTAAAATGACGGATTAGAGTTCAGATGCCATTGCTGCAGCACCTAGGATGGCAGCCTTGGCACCATCCAGTCCGCTCATCAGGAACTTAGCCTTACCTTTATATAATGAGAGCACATGTTCGTTATATGCTTCTTCAATAGGACGGAAGAGCAGATTGCCAGCCTGTGCCAATCCTCCGAAGAAGATAAAAGCCTCCGGGCTCAGAAAGGTAGCTATCTCTGCACAGGCCTTGCCGATTCTTGTACCGGTTTGTCTGAACACTTCCTGTGCCAGTGTATCTCCTGCCATGGCTGCCTTATAAACTGCATAAGATGTAATTTCTTCCCTTGGAATATTTCTCAGCTCAGTTGCCACGGTTGATGCTTCGAGCATGGCTAAGGTAGTACGGACCACGCCTGTAGCCGAACAGTAGGTCTCCAGACAGCCCTTTCTGCCACAGCCGCATGGTCTACCGTCAGGATCCACTACCATGTGTCCCAACTCACCGGCGAAACCGTCGCAACCATAAATCAGCTGCCCGTTAGCCACGATACCCGATCCTACGCCTGTTCCGAGAGTGAGTTCTACGAAGTTTTTCATGCCAACCGCAGCACCATATTTCATTTCTCCCATAGCAGCTGCATTTGCATCATTGGTAATAGCAACCGGAATGCCCAGTTTCTCTGAGAACATGTCAGCCAGCGGTACAATACCCTTTGCCCATACCAGGTTTGCTGCATTTTCAATGGTCCCCTTGTAATAGTTACCACAAGGCGCACCGATGCCCATGGCACGAATTTTCTCCATACCACCTACCTGTTCTACTATCTGCATCACAGCTTTTACCGACTCCTCTACGTATTGTTCCACGCATTGGAATGTCTGGGTCTTGATTGAGGTTGTAGCTATTATTTCTCCGTCCCCATCAACGATGCCGAAAACGGAATTGGTTCCACCCAAATCCAAGCCAATCACTAAAGACTTTACATCGTATTCCATACTTCTTTTAATTAATAGGTTAAAATCGAAAAATAACGAGGAGCGATACAAACTTTCATTTATTAAATTCTTTATTAACGCTCAGTTCGTTACTAAAATATTTTATTTTGCAAAGTTACTAGTTTTATCAAACACAACAATGAAAATAGCGTTAATATTTCTAAAACAGAAACATTTTTTATACTTTAAGTCTCCTTACGGCTGAAATACCTGTACTTTGTTCGCATCTGATGCCGATTAAGTGTAACCCCCTTTTGTGCACTTACGTATCCAACCTCTCTATATATAATAAGGTATAGAAGAAAACAAGATGTCCGAAAACGACGAAAAGTATACTATTTTTCGTCGTTTAAGTTTTATTAACAGCAAAAATATTGCACCAATACAGAAAAACCTTATCTTTGCAACTAAAAAATATTAGTTATGAAAGCTGACTTAATAAAATATCTTAGAAAGATAAATAAAAAGCCCTCAGCTCAGGGCAAGCTCCTGGAGCAGTTTATCTCTCACGGAGCCTCCACCATCCCAGAGATGTCGAAGGCTATCGGAGTTAGCTTACCGACAACAACAAGTGCCCTCAACGAGTTGATAAAAGAAGGACTCGCCAGAGAGATTGGAAAGAAAGACAATTCTTCGGGACGCATCCCGATGGTTTACGACCTCGTTCCAACAGCAGGCTACTTCATCGGCGTCAATCCTGAGATGAACTGCCTGGCACTTGCAGCAAGCGACTTCGCAGGCAATCTGATTACCGAAAAAACAAGAGTGCCTTACGTATATGAGAACTCTCCTGAAAACCTGGAAGAGATAAGCAGAATCATCAATGAGTTTATCGAAAGCCTTCCTGTTTCAAGAGAAGAAATTCTTCAAGTTTGCGTGAACGTGGCTGAGCGCGTGAATCCTGGACAGGGAAATGCCTACAACATGTTCACCTTCCTGAAAGAATCATTGGTCAACAAGCTGACTCAACTCATACAGCTACCTGTATGTATCGAGAACGATACCCGGAGCATGGCTTTCGCCGAGTTGATTAAGGGACAGTGCAAAGGCCTGAAAGACGCCATCTTCGTGAACGTATGCTGGGGCATCGGAATCGGAATCATCATCGACGGCAAACTCTATTACGGCAAGTCGGGATATTCTGGCGAATTCGGTCACATGACTGCCTACAACAACAACATCATCTGCCATTGCGGCAAAATTGGTTGCATAGAAACAGAAGTTTCGGGCAGAGCACTCAAAAGGAAACTCATCGAGAAGATAAAGGAAGGAAAGACTTCCATCCTCTCTGAAAGAGTTCTGAAAAAGAATGAAGACCTATCACTCCAGGATATCCTGGACGCCATAGCAAAGGAAGATGTACTGAGCCTTGCCACACTGCAACGCATAGCAGATGAACTTGGCAAACAGCTGGCAGGAGTCATCAACATCTTCAACCCAGAAATGCTGGTCATCGGAGGAGAAATGTCGGTTACAGGCGACTACCTCACGCTACCGGTAAAGATGGGTATCAAGAAATTCTCTCTCAACATCATGAATGAGGATTCTAAAATCGTTACCTCAAGTCTGAAAGGTCTTGCAGGAATCACGGGAGCCTGTCTGATGGCAAGATACCGGCTTCTGAATGAGAACATCGACAAATAAGGAATTTAAACAACCAATACAAAACCTATTTTAAGTATGAAGAAGTCTCTTCTTGTTGCACTATGCCTGGGGCTGGCAGCCATAACAGCTGCTGCCCAGCGCACCTACAGCCAGGTAGACCCCATCCAACCTGTGCCAACCGCCAAGCAGATGGCATGGCAGAAACTGGAAACCTATGCTTTTATCCATTTCGGCCTCAACACCTTCAATGATAAGGAATGGGGATACGGAAATTCGGATGTAAAGACCTTCAATCCTAAGAAACTGGATTGCGAACAATGGGCAAGAACCCTGGTTGCTGCGGGCATGAAAGGAGTCATCATTACAGCCAAACATCACGACGGCTTCTGCCTCTGGCCTACACGCACAACAGATTACTGCATCCGCAACACACCTTATAAGAATGGTGAAGGTGATGTGGTAGGAGAACTCTCCCAAGCATGCAAGAAATATGGTTTGAAATTCGGAGTTTACCTCTCGCCTTGGGACAGACACCAGGCAAGCTACGGTTCTCCCTACTACCTGAAGCTCTACCAGCGCCAGCTCAAGGAACTTTTGAGCAACTACGGCGAACTTTTCGAAGTATGGTTTGACGGAGCCAACGGAGGAGACGGCTGGTACGGAGGTGCCGAAGAAAGCAGAACCATCGACAGAAGGAACTACTACAATTTTCCTAGAATTTTCGAAATTGTTGACAGTTTACAACCCAATGCCATTCTTTTCGGTGATGGCGGACCGGGATGCCGATGGGTAGGAAATGAAAATGGATTTGCAGGCGAGACCTGCTGGTCTACAATACCATCCAACACCGTCTATCCTGGCTTCAAAGACTACAAACAGTTGCAGTTTGGATGGGAAGACGGCGACCAGTGGACACCAGCTGAGTGCGATGTCTCTATCCGTCCGGGATGGTTCTACCATGAGAAAGAAGACAGTAAGGTAAAAACCGTTGAAGACCTGTGCAATCTCTACTACAAGAGTGTAGGACACAACGCTACCATGTTGCTCAACTTCCCGGTAGACAAGGATGGACTCATCCACCCTATCGACTCTGCAAATGCAGTAAACTTCCACAGGAAAATCCGACAAGAATTATCTGTCAATCTACTGAAAGGCATCACACCTAAAGTAGACAGCCAGCAAGGCAAGCACATTGGCAAGAATATCACAGACGGCCAGTATGACACCTTCTGGGCTTCTAAAAAGAAAAAAGATGCCTATATCGAGTTTCAACTCGGAAAGCCAAAATCTATCACACGCCTCATGCTTCAGGAATACATACCTCTGGGGCAGCGCGTAAAAGCCTTCTCAATCTATTACCAACAAGGCAAGAACTGGGTAAGGCTCGACCCTAAGGAAGAGACTACCACTATCGGCTACAAGCGAATACTTCGCTTCGATAAGATTACTACAAGTGGCATCCGCATCGTAATCGACGATGCAAAGGGATGCCCTTGTATAAACTCTGTTTCAGCATTCTAATAACTAGAAAGAAGTACGAAAAATTTTATAACTAACAATAAATAATAGCCCTATGAACAAAAGAGCAAATTTGTATTTTGCAGCGCTTTTAGGTGCGATGTCACCTCTTTGCACTGTTTCTGCATTGGCTGCTCAAAGCAATTCTACCATTGCTACAGCTACCCAGCAGCAAAACTCATGTACAGGTACTGTTAAAGACGCTACCGGAGAACCTATCATCGGCGCTACCATCAGAATCGAAGGTAAGACCGGTGGAACCGTAACTGACCTGGATGGTAACTTCACCCTCAGCAACATCGAAAAGGGTGCCAAACTTACCATCACTTATGTGGGTTACAAATCACAGACCCTCACATGGAGCGGTAGTCCGCTCAACATCACTTTGCAGGATGATGCCAACATGCTTGAAGAGACCGTAGTCATCGGTTACGGTACAGTAAAGAAGGCAGACTTGGCTGGTTCTGTAGCAGTTTTAGACAGCAAGAGTTTCAAGGACCAGCCTGTTGCACGTGTTGAGGATGCCCTCAACGGACGTATGTCTGGTGTGCAGGTAATGTCGAGTGGTGTTCCTGGTGGAGCCATGAAGATTCGTGTACGTGGTACCAGTTCCGTAAACAAGAGCAACGACCCTCTCTACGTAGTAGACGGTATCGTTCGCGAGACAGGTCTTGAGGGTATCAGCCCTGAAGACATCCAAAGCATCCAGGTATTGAAGGACGCATCTTCTACCGCCATCTATGGTGCCCGTGGTGCCAATGGTGTTGTGATGGTACAGACCAAGAGCGGTTCTGCCGGTGCTACACAGGTAACATTCGATGCAAGTTTCGGTATCTCTAACGCTTACCACATTCCTGAGGTAATGGGAACCAAAGAATATGCACAGGCTTTGATTGACTACAAGGGTGTAGCCAAGAGTGCCATGCAAGGTTATCTTGACGGAACCAAACCAGGTATCGACTGGATGGACGAGCTGCTCCAGACTGGAATCACCCAGAACTATAAGGTAGCAGTTTCTCAGGGCAATGAGAAGACTCAGACCTACTTCTCTGCCAACTATATGGACCAGAAGGGTGTTATCACAGATACAAAATCAAGACGTTACGCTATCAAGGCTAACATGCACAATAAGATTTTCGACTGGTTAGAGATGACCACCGATATCAACCTTGCTCAGACCGACAACTCTGGTGCAGGTTTTGCGCAGAACCAGTCTAACCCTATCTGGGTAGGATTGAACTACTCTCCAACGATGGAAATGATGGCACCTAACGGCAACTACAATGTGGACCCTTACAACAATATTCAGAACAATCCTTACGGTATTCTCCATGATGGCGACAACGACCGCAAGCGTACCATGGTAACCGGTCACATTGACTTGAAGTTCAACCTTCTCAAAGGCTTGACATTCACCACCACAAATGGTATCGACTATAATGATTATAAGTGGTACAACTTCACTTCAACCAGAGTAAATGTTTCAGGTAACTCCATGACAAATGGCGATGCTACAGTAACCGCTTTGCAGTCTACCAACAATTTGACTTACATGGGCAAGTGGGGCGAGCACGCATTGACAGCTACCGGTGTATGGGAAGTTTCTTCTAACGAGGTTCGCAAAATGCAAATGACCGGTACCGGTATTGCCCACGAGCAGTTAGGTTACTGGAATATCCAGGATGCAGCTTCCAAGAATCCGACTAATGGTTACAGCAAGTGGACCATGCTCTCTGGCGTTGCCCGCGTCATGTACAACTATGCCGACCGCTACATGCTGACCGGTACATTCCGTGCCGATGGTTCCAGCCGTTTCACCAACAAGAAGTGGGGTTACTTCCCATCTATCGCAGGTGCTTGGACTGTTTCTAACGAAAAGTTCTGGGAGCCTATCAGAAATGCTGTAGAATACATGAAGATCCGTGCCAGCTATGGTATCATCGGTAATCAGGACATCGCTCCTTATTCTACTCTTGGAACTTTGGAATCAACAGGTTTCTCTTACGGAACAAACCAGTCTTATACAGGTTACTGGGCAAACAGTTTTGCTACACCAGACCTGACCTGGGAGAAGGTTCACCAGTTTGACCTCGGTGTTGACCTCGGTTTCTTCGGTAACCGTTTGAGCATCAGTTTCGACTACTTCAACAAGACCACCAAGGATGCCCTTTTGCAGACGGCAGCTCCTGGCTACCTGGGCGGAACCAGATATTGGGTAAATGCCGGTGAGGTAAACAACAAGGGTGTTGACGTAACCATCAATGGTCAGATTATCCAGACCAAGGATTGGTCATGGTCATCTACCTTGAATGCCAGCTACATCAAGAACAAGGTAACCAAGATGACAGCCGATGAGCCTATCATTTATGGTGAGAAGCCAGCTCCTGGTACTGTTGACCCATGTACTATCATCAAGGAAGGTGAAGCTATCGGTACATTCTACGGATTCAAGTGGGCTGGAGTAGAAAAGAACGACAAGGGACAGTATGTAGACATGTATTATGCAGCAGACGGAACCAAGACTGCTTCTCCAAATGCAGGTACAGACCGTTTCGTATTGGGTCGCTCAAATCCTGATGTCACATTAGGCTGGAACAACACCATTACCTATAAGAACTGGGACTTCAACATGTTCTGCAATGCAGCCTTCGGTGCAAAACGTTTGAATATCGTACGTTTCGCAATGAATGCAGAGGTTGGTGCTTCAAGATTCGTTACAGACAAGGATCACTTCAGAAATATAGGTGTAACAATGCCTACCATCGGTGCAGAGAACAAGAACTATGGTAATTCAGACAAGTGGCTCGAGAATGCCGACTACTTCCGTTGTGAGAATATCAGCGTAGCTTATACATTCCCACGCAGCGTAACCAAGTTGGCAGACATCCGTCTTTCACTCTCAGCTCAGAACCTCTTCACCATCACAGGTTATAAGGGTATTGACCCAGCAGGTGCTTCTTTCAGTGATGCCAACGTAGACCGTGATAATGGTTTGGATATGGGTGCTTATCCTAATCCTCGTACCATCACAATGGGTGTTCGTGTAACCTTCTAAATTCAACAATCTAAAAACTGTAAGAATTATGAAAACTAAGAAATTATTATATACAGGTTGCTTCATGGCAGCTTCCATGTTGTCACTCACATCATGTGGCGATTTCCTGGATGAGGATCCAAAGGGTCAGTTGAATCCAGAAACATTCTATACCATCGAAGACGACTACACCGCAGGCGTTAATACGCTGTACGATAAAGTGAATCAGACACAAAGTTGGACTAACCCTATGTATCCACAGTGGCAGGGAGACGATATCACAGCTAACCCTGGTTCCAACAAGCAGGCTTGTGCTGCGCTCGATGCATTTGATTCTGATGGTGCCAACAAGGGTGTTACAGAAGCCTGGACTCAGCATTATGCAGTTATCAAGACAGCCAATCTGATTATCGAGGGCTCTGAGAAATTCCCTGGTGATAAGGCTAAGATTGCTACCGCATTGGGAAACGCTCACTTCTGGCGTGCTTACTCGTACTACTATCTGGTACGTGTATTCGGCAAATTGCCTATTATCACTAAGACCAACATAGAACAGTTTGATGCTCAGCCATCTGAGATTGAGAAAGTATACGAATTGATCGTTCAAGACTTGAAGGATGCCATCAACGAACTTCCTACAGGTTATGACAAGGAGCCTGCCCGCTTGTTCGGAGTTGACGTTTGGGCTACCAAACAGGCTGCACAGTCTACCTTGGCAGCAGTTTATATGTCAATGGCAGGTTATCCGCTCAATAAGGGAACAGAATACTATAAGCACGCTGCTGAGTTGGCTAAAGATGTCATCACCAACAATGGTACTTATGGCTTCATCTTGAACCCAGACTGGAAGGACGTTTACTCTATGGGTAACAATTACAACATGGAGACCGTGCTCGGTATCAACAACGATGCCAAGGGTTGGTGGGATCATGACTCACAGCTTTCTTCCTGCTGTCGCTTCGAAGGTCTCGGCGATGGTGGCTGGGGTGACGCCTGGGGCGAAATTGCTTTCTGGAAGAGATATCCAGAGGGACCTCGCAAGAATGCTATTTATGCTCCTAAAGTTACATTCCAGGAGACTATCACTGAGAAAATCGGCAATGAGGAAGTTAAAAAGGATAAGATCAGCAAGGCCGTTTACTGGTGGGAGCTTGACAACAATGGCAAGCCTGTCGTAGATGCTTATCACCCTATGTTCACTATCTTCACTGTCAATGCTGACGAAAAGGGTAATATGCTCAAACAGCCATACGATTACATGGGAATCAACTATAAGGGTATGGTTAATGACCGCCGTCATAACCTCATCCGCTATTCAGAGGTTCTCCTCTGGTATGCTGAGAGTGCAGCCCGTGCAGGCCTCTCTGACTTGACAGAAGCTAAGAAATGCTTGAAGCTGGTTCGCAGCCGTGCCGTAACAGATGTTGAAAATGTGACACTTGGCGACGGAACTACCGTAAAGATCGACAACATGAGCGCTGCCCAGCTTGCTGAGGCTTGCTACATCGAACACGGATGGGAAGTTGCAGGTAACTGGGTATCTATGGTTACCCGCCGTTCAGATGAGCTCCGTATGGACGAGCTCAAGAAGAACTTCGAGTATCGCGTTGCCAATGCTCCTATCGTTGTTGCGAAAGAGGGTGGCAAGGAATATACTGCCAAGGAGAGCGTTACCGTTAAGGGTGCTTGGTCTGAGGATAGAATTTACTGTCCATATCCAACAACCGACGGTGAGAAGAACCCAAACTTGAAGAGGTAAACTTTTTAAGTAATCAATTCATAAGAAATCAACTATTCTATGTTATGTCAACACATCATGTACGAGAATAGACTAGGTTGTGTGCCCTTTCTGTCGTGAAACAGGAAGGGCACTGTTTCTTTATGAAGAATAAGAGAAATACTCTTAAGAAATATCCCGAAATTTTTGGTAATTACGAATATTCAGCGTACCTTTGCAAGATATAACTTAATACAAAACATTATGGCTAATAATTATCAACCTTTCAACCGATCTTTGCTGGCGATGGCTGCCCTTCAAGCCTTGCCGCTATCTCTCTTCGCCCAGAATACAGGCGAAAAACCAAACATCCTGTATATCATGTGCGATGACCACGCCATACAGGCTATCAGCGCCTACGGCAGTGCCATCTCCCAACTGGCGCCTACCCCAAATATCGACCGACTTGCAGAAAGGGGAATGAAATTCAACGAGGCTTTCGTTGAAAACTCGCTTTCTACACCAAGCCGTGCCTGCCTGATGACCGGCCTCTACAGTCATCAGAACGGACAGCGCATGCTGGCAGAGGGCATCGATTCCACCAAAACCTTCTTCTCTGAAATGCTGCAGAAGGCAGGCTATGAGACCGCAGTAGTGGGAAAATGGCACATGTCATGCCGTCCTAAAGGTTTCGATTTCTATCACATCCTCAACGACCAGGGACAATATTACAACCCGACCTTCGCATCAACAGACCATTACGGAGAATACAAGCAGGAAATGGGATATGCCACCGACCTCATCACAGACCATGCCATCGAATACCTCGACCAAAGAGACAGAAACAAGCCATTCTGTCTGCTGGTTCATCATAAGGCACCCCACCGTCTGTGGATGCCTAGCACCAAGTATGTTGGGAAATACGGCAAAGTAAACTTCCCGCTACCTGAAACTTTCTGGGACGACTATGCGACCCGAGGCTCGGCTGCATCCACCCAGAAGATGACTATCGGTGAATATATGGAAATGGTACGCGACCTGAAAGTGCCCGAAATGTACGACCCTTCTACACCGGAAGGCAGAGACTCGTATGCCGGACTCATGGGAGAGATGAACCGCATGACACCGCAGCAGCGCGAGGCTATTGATGCCTATTACATGCCGAGAAACAGAGAATTCCTGAGCAAGAATCTCACGGGTAAGGAACTGGTAGAATGGAAATACCAGAACTATATCCGCGACTATATGGCAGTGATTGCTTCGGTGGATGAGAGTGTAGGCCGACTCCTGACTTATCTCGATGAGCATCATCTCACGGATAATACCATCATCGTATACACCTCCGACCAGGGATTCTACATGGGCGAACACGGCTGGTTTGACAAGCGTTTCATGTATGAGGAATCATTCCATACACCGCTCATCATCAGCTATCCTAAGCATATCCAGCCTAAGAGCGAATGCAACCAGATGGTACAGAACATCGACTTTGCTCCTACCTTCCTCGACCTGGCGGGCTTGAAGAAGCCTGCCTATATGCCGGGCACTTCGCTCCAACCATTGTTTGCCGGACAGCCTGTAAGAAAATGGCGTAAGAGTCTGTATTACCATTATTATGACTACCCTAATTATCATCTGGTACGCAAGCACGATGGTGTGAGAACCGAGCGCTACAAACTGATTCATTTCTACGGCAAGGGTGGTGAAAGAGCCGTTCCAGAAAACAAGTATCAGTGCCAACCGGGAACTTCAGAAAACTGGTGTTTCGAATATCTCAAATCCATCAACTACATCACCGATGATGCCGATATTGACTACTACGAGTTGTATGATATCCAGGTTGATCCGAACGAGCTGCACAACCTCTACGGCAAGCCTGGCATGCAGAAGGTAGAAAAGGAAATGAAGAAACTCCTCGCTACCTATCGCAGGAATCTGAAGGTAGATGAGTAAAGAAACCGAACAAAATAACTTTGATATGAACAAGACAATATGGCTTACAGGGGTAGGTTTGGCGTGCCTTCCTACCCAGCTCTGTGCAAAACAGAACACCCCGCCCAACATTCTCTTCATACTGTGTGACGACATGGGATATGGCGATCTGGCTTGTTACGGCCAACCTTATATCCACACACCTAATATAGACCGGATGGCACAGGAGGGAATGAGATTCACCCAGGCTTATGCCGGTTCTCCCGTCTCGGCTCCGTCGAGAGCTACCCTCATGACTGGTCAGCATACGGGACATACACATGTGCGTGGAAACAAGGAATACTGGAGAGGTGTGCCAATGGTAAAATATGGCAACAATGAGGAGTATTCTGTCGTAGGACAGGAACCTTACGACCCGCAGCATAAGATTCTGCCCGAAATCATGAAGGACAAAGGATACAGAACCGGTGTATTCGGGAAATGGGCTGGCGGATATGAAGGTTCAGCTTCTACTCCCGACAAGCGTGGCGTGGACGAATTCTATGGCTATATCTGCCAGTTTCAGGCTCATCTCTATTATCCTAACTTCCTGAACCGCTACAGTCGTGCAATGGGAGATACAGCGGTGGTAAGAGAGGTTATGGAACAGAACATCCAGCATCCGATGTTCGGCAAGGATTATTTCAAGCGCAAACAGTATTCTGCCCGCATCATCCACGACAAGGCTTTGGAGTGGATTGACAAGCAGGATAGCCAGCATCCTTTCGTAGGATTCCTTACCTATACCCTGCCGCATGCCGAACTTGCCCAGCCGGAAGACTCCATACTGGAGAATTACCAGAAACAGTTCTTTACCGATAAAACCTGGGGCGGATGGGAAGATTCGAGATACAACGCTGCGGTCCATACCCACGCACAGTTTGCCGGAATGATTACCCGACTAGACCAGTATGTGGGCGAAATCTTCGCCAAGCTGAAGGAGAAGGGACTCGACAGGAACACCATTGTCATCTTTACTTCAGATAACGGACCACATGAAGAAGGTGGTGCCGACCCGGAGTTCTTCGGTCGCGACGGTAAGTTGAAAGGTCTGAAACGCCAGTGCTACGAAGGCGGCATCCGCATACCATTTATCGCCTGGTGGCCTGAGCATATCAAGGCAGGAGCGGTGAACGATACCCAGTTTGCCTTTTACGACCTGCTGCCTACTTTCTGCGATTTGGCTGGCATCAGAAACTTTGCCAAGCGTTATACCAACAGAAAGTTGGCTGGTGATGGTTTCGACGGAATCTCTATCGCTCCTACCCTTCTGGGCAAGGATGCAGAGCAGAAACATCACGATTACCTGTACTGGGAATTTCACGAAACCGACCAGATTGGCGTGAGAAAGGGCGACTGGAAACTGGTGGTAGTAAAAGGCGAGCCGCGGCTCTATAATCTGGCTTCCGATATCCACGAAGACCATAATGTGGCGGCAGAACATCCTGAGATTCTTGCCGAACTCCTGGCTGCCATCAGAAAGGAGCATCGAGACAGCAAGGATTTCGAAATTACGCTGCCTAAGTTCTGATTTTCTCTCCCGGTTACAGAGAGATAGAGATTACAACTAGATTCAAGAAAAAATGATGAACGACAACATAGCTAATCCCTTTGCCAAGCCACTCTATGTAATGCTGAAGCCTGCGGGTGCCCATTGCAACCTGGCATGCAAATACTGTTATTATCTGGAGAAGAACAAGCTCTATCCCACTGCTCAGCGACATCTGATGAGCGATGAGATGCTGGAACAGTTTACCCGAGAATATATAGAGGCGCAAACCATGAGCCAGGTGCTCTTCACCTGGCATGGTGGCGAGCCTCTGCTGCGCTCCATCGACTTCTACCGCAAGGCTTTATCCCTACAGCAAAAGTATGCTGGAGGCAGACGCATCGACAACGTAATTCAGACCAACGGCACGTTGCTGACCGATGAATGGTGCGAGTTTTTCGCCCAGAAACATTGGCTGGTAGGTATCTCTATCGATGGTCCACAGCCTGATCATGACCATTACCGGCTGACGGCTGCGGGAAAACCATCGTGGAAGAAGGTGATGCAAGGCATCAAACTGCTGAAGAAACACGGGGTAGAATGGAATGCGATGGCGGTGGTGAATACCTATAATGCCAATCATCCGCTGGAGTTCTACCGCTTCTTCAAGGAAAACGGCTGTCAGTTTCTGCAGTTCACACCTATCGTTGAGCGACAGACCCGACATGAGGATGGCCGTACCCTGGCAAGTCTTGCCGACAAGGATGAGATTCCGCTGAGCGAGGCATCGGTTGCGCCGGAGCAGTGGGGCTACTTTCTCTGTGCAATTTTTGATGAATGGGTTCGGAAGGATGTGGGCAAAATCTTCGTTGAGATTTTCGACTGCACACTGGCAAACTGGATGGGTATTTCTCCCGGCATCTGTGCTTATTCCAAGGAATGCGGTCATGCGGGAGTGATGGAGCACAATGGCGATGTTTATTCCTGCGACCACTTTGTTTTTCCGGAGTATAAGTTGGGCAATATCCGTGACCATTCGCTCATCGACATGCTTTATGGTGAGCAGCAACATGAGTTCAGCCGTCTGAAACACAGTTCTCTTCCCCGCCAGTGCAAGGAGTGTGACATGGAGTTTGCCTGTCATGGAGAATGCCCAAAGAACCGCTTCATGAAAGATAAGTATGGCGATTCCGGTCTCAACTATCTCTGTCCGGGTTATTACCATTATTATCAGCATGTAGCGCCCTACATGGATTATATGAAGCAGGAACTCATGTCGCAGCGCCCACCTTCGAACATCATGAAAGTTGTACAGTAAGCATGACAGATTCTAAAAAAACAGCAAAATACTTGGAAAAAAGTCAGAAATATCGTACCTTTGCAGGCAAAAAGCAATTTTACGAATATGAAAAGAATCAAAATGCCACTATTGGCAAGAATCATCATTGCCATCCTGTTGGGTGTAATCTTCGGCAATTTCTTTAATGAAGCAGCCGTCAGAGCGTTTCTCACCTTCAACGGCATCTTCAGCCAGTTTCTGGGCTTTATGATACCGCTCATCATCATCGGTCTCGTAACACCAGCCATTGCCGACATCGGTCACGGAGCCGGAAAACTCCTCCTTGCCACCGTGGGCATCGCCTTTGCCGACACCATCCTGGCAGGTCTGCTAGCCTATGGCACAGGATCGGCGCTCTTCCCTCACATGATTGCCAACTCTGCCCATGTGGCAGTAGATAAGGCAGAAGAACTCAAACCCTTCTTCGAAATCAAGATACCTGCCATGGTAGATGTGATGAGTGCCCTCGTCTTCTCGTTCATCGCCGGACTGGGCATTGCGCACAAAGGCAGCCGCACCATGCAGAACATCTTTCAGGAATTCAAGGAAATCGTATCTGGTGTCATCGCCAAAGTCATCATCCCTCTCCTGCCCCTTTACATCTTCGGCATCTTCCTGGGCATGACTTTCTCGGGCGAAGCATACCATATTCTGCTTGTCTTCGCACAGATTATCCTCGTGATTCTCGTGCTCCATATCGTAATATTACTTTACGAATATCTGTTGGCTGGAGGCTTAACCCATAAGAATCCGTTCAAGCTGTTGCTCAACATGTTGCCAGCCTACTTCACGGCACTGGGCACCTCATCGTCTGCAGCCACCATTCCGGTTACACTGAAGCAGACTTTGAAAAACGGCGTTACCGATGGCATTGCCGGATTTACCATTCCGCTCTGTGCCACCATCCATCTCTCGGGATCAATGATGAAGATTACCTGTTGTGCGCTCACCATCTGTCTCATCAATGGTATGCCGTGCAATCTCCCCCTCTTTCTCAACTTCATCTTCGTGCTCGCCATCTGCATGGTAGCAGCTCCAGGAGTTCCGGGAGGAGCCGTCATGGCAGCGCTAGGTCCGCTAGCCTCAGTTTTAGGTTTCAATGCTGATATGCAAGCACTTATGATAGCCCTCTATATTGCGATGGACAGTTTCGGCACCGCCTGCAATGTAACCGGCGATGGCGCCATTGCTATAGTCGTGGATAAGATATTCAGAAAGGATAAATAAAAAAAAAGGGGGTGCGTCACAGACTTATGACGCACCCTCATCTTTATATAAATCTCTCTCTATTTCTAAAGTGATTCACATATATATATTATGTATATCGTATGTTCTATTCTTACTTGCTCAAGCTAACAGAATGGCTCATGTTAGTCATTTCTGGAATTGAGTTTACTACGTGTTTCAAGAACATGCCCATGCAAAGAACCATACCTGAAAACATAACTGCGGCGAAAGCCATTGTAAAAATAGTCATCATAATTATTAACCTTTTTAAAATTTATTATTTGTTATTCCTTAAATACGAGTGCAAAGTTAACACTTTTTTATCGAATAACAGCATCTTTTGCCGAGAAATATCATTGCAATATGTTTTTCTTGATATGGGTCAACCACTTGTTTTTAGCCTTGAAAATGACATTTTGCTATCGGATATGTTGTTTTTGTGGCAATAATTTATATATATCATTTTTCTCGCTTTATTATGTGTGTAACAAGATAGGGCTTCCTGTCAGATGATAAGAAGTCAGAATCGAAGTGAAAGCCAATCATCGAGCTTCACGTTCTGGAAGGTATGGATGCCCAGTTTCTCGGCAGCCTCGCAGTTTTCCTTCAGATCATCGATGAAGAGGGTTTCGTCGGGATGGATGTTCGCCTGCCTGATTACCTCTTCATAGATGCGGGCATTAGGCTTAGCCAGATGCATTCGCTGAGAGAGGAAGCACTGTTCGAAATAATCCTCTACCCCATGGTTCTGATAAGGAAAGAGATGCTCCACACAATAATCCCAATGAATATCAATGGTATTACTCAGGAGGAAGAGGCGATAGCCAGCCTTCTTCAACTGCAGGAGTCGCTCCTTTTTCGCATCAGGAATCACCACCAGCATCTTGTTCGCAGCATCGATGATCTCTTCATTCGTCACATCAGCTCCAGTCAACTCACGGGCAGCATCACAGAACGCTTCGGTGGTAATCATTCCCACACCCAGCTTGCTCATCAGCTTCATCCCTTCACTCTGGGGATTCGGATTAGCCAGTTCCCCCATTCCTATCGCCTTGAAAGCCCCGATGCATCCTTCCGGATTGAGCCTTACCAAAACATTACCTAAATCAAATATGATATTCTTGTATTGCATAATCTATACCTTATTTTAAATCGCACTTTTAATCTTTAATTAGATACTTTCTGCAAATTTACAGTAAATTTGGGAGAGAACAAATGATTTCAAGAAGTTATAACAAGAATATAACATTTATTAGTAAAAAAGGAAAGCCTATGTATGAGAAATGTTTTTCTAAAACTATTGCCACTATTGCCACACTTAAAGTTAACCAATTGGTTTTTAGCTATTTAAGCGTGGCAATAAGGGCATTTTCTATTATCACCTATTGCCACCTATTGCCACACTCGGGCGAAAAACGGGGGATTCTCAGCGAAAAAGCAGAGGAATACTTATTGTTTTCGCAGAAAAACATTAAAAAAGTGGAGGAAAAGGCTTGCGGTTTCGAACATTTTTTTGTATTTTTGCAACCAACAGGAAAAATTCCTGCCGATTCCACCTAGAAGCTTACGACTCCTGTGAAACCACTTTATACACATTTAACCCAAAAACCAATGACACAAGCAGATTTAGTCAGACTCTACTTCAACAAAGAAAGTGCTTACAACTCATGGGACTATTGCTTCAACCAGCAATGTCCACTGGCTCAGGAATGTGCACACTATCTGTCCGTAACCTACAAAAAACCGGAACAGACCAAAGGCTACGCCATCTATCCCGATGCCTACCACGACAACAAGTGCGAACATTTCCTGCAGCTGCAGATGATGAAAATGGCATACGGCTTTATGGATATTCTTGAAGAACTGAAGCGTAAAGACGAAGCCAGTTTCAGAGTACACATGACTTCCTACTTCGGAAGCAAGACTTCATACTATCGCTATAAATTAGGACAGACAGGACTCGTGCCTGAACAGCAGCAGTACGTGCTGAAATGGTGCCAGCAACATGGATACACCAACATGAGGTTCGACCGCTATGCAGAAGAGGTCAACTATTAACAACCGCACGCCGATAAAGATTTTAACCCACGTACATGGTCACTCGTACCCGTGTACATGAGTATCCGTACCCATGTACACGGGTACGGACGACCAACACGATGAGCACGGATGACCGACACGAAGGTCACGAATGACCGGCGTAGCCGGGCACATTTGCCCAACGCCTTGGGCAAAGCTGGGCAAAACCATCGGCAATCCTAAGTATCACCCTATCAACAAATTAGCAGAAATATGAAGTTTACTATTACAAGAATCAACAAGCAGAACAAGTTGATGGTCAGTTCGAAAACCGTAGAACGGTTTCTGGAGCGCATCGCTAAAGATGATGCCAAGCTGAGTGTCACCAATTTCAGAATGAGTGTGCCGCTCATGGAGGCCGACTACCAGTACTACAAAGGCATCAAGGAATGGCAGCACGTTTATCCAGCCGCAGAATTCAACAAGGATGAAAGCGGCAATCTCGTCTTCCAGAAATCAAACGGACTGGTGATGCTCCACTTCATCAACCTCATGTCAGACCAGGAAAAAGATGCCGTCAAGAAGACGGTCAGTCTACTGCCGATGACCTTTGCTGCCTTCGAAGGAGCCGACGGCAGAAGCCTCATCGTGCTCGTAAGCATCTGCAACGAAGAAGGAAAAATCCCGACAAAAGAAGCCGACGCCGACTTACTCTACCAGTCTGCCTACGAACAGGTAAAGACGCTCTATCAGTCGCAGGTACAGGCTGCCATCAAACCCGAAAAGCCATCATTGGCATCCAACTTCATGCTTACGCTGGATGCCTCTCCTTATTATAACAGCAAGGCTGTGGCGATGCGCATCTCCCAAAATATGAAGAAGGTAGCCTCAGCCCCTAAAAATGTAGACGATTTAAAGACATACGATGACTATGAATTCCTCTACCGCAAGGCAGCAGAAGAGACGAAGGAAGAGATGAAAAAAGCCAACATCTCATGGCAGAACGATGAAGACCGGTTCCTTGCCTGTTTCTCAGCCATCGCCATCAAGCTCTGCAACATGGGTCTCAGCGAAGAAGAAGCTTTCATCCATATCCGCCGCAACAACTGGGGACATGTGACAGAAGAGAAACTCCGCCAGATAGTAGGCACCGCTTACGATACCCATTCCAAAGACAGGAAGACGGAGAAATCAGCCTCAGGCAGAAAAGGCCGTGCCGAAATTCTGCAGATGATCAGATACCTGGAGAGCCGGTACCAGTTCCGTTACAATACCGTGATGAAATATACCGAATACCGCCCGAACAATTCATGGGTTGGCGATTTCAGACCGGTGGATGCCCGTGTGCAGAAAAGCATGACGCTGGATGTTCAGATAGCCGACATCCACGTAAGCATCAAGGATGTAAGGAATTTTCTAGAGTCAGACCGTATCAGAAACTACAGTCCAATAGAGTCCTATCTCTATGACTGTCTGGGAAAATGGGACGGCAAGGACCGCATCCGTGCCCTGGCACGAACCGTACCCACCAACAATCCTCATTGGGAAGACTGGTTTTACACCTGGTTTCTTGGAATGGTTGACCAGTGGCGCGGTATGTATCGCCGTCAATATGGCAACAGTACTATGCCGCTGCTCATTTCCAAGCAAGGTTACAACAAGAGCACCTTCTGCCGCCGTCTCATCCCTACCGAATTATCGTGGGGCTTTACCGACAATATGATTCTGTCAGAAAAGCGTCAGGTATTGCAGGCGATGTCACAATTTCTGCTCATCAATCTCGATGAGTTCAATCAGATTTCACCACAGGTGCAGCAGGGATTTCTAAAGAATCTGCTGCAGTTGCCTACGGTGAAAATCAAGCCGCCATACGGAAGTCATGTACAGGAATTTCCTCGTCTAGCCTCCTTCATCGCCACCAGCAACATGACCGATATTCTTTCCGACCCATCCGGCAACCGCCGTTTCCTGGGAGTAGAACTGACGGGACCTATCGATGTGAGTGGCAGACTGAACTATGAGCAGCTTTATGCGCAGGCGATGCAAGCTTTGGAGCGTGGCGAAAAATCCTATTTCGACGCCAAGGAAACCGCCATCATCATGCAATATAACAGACAATTTGAGCAGATTTCCCCTATCAAGCAATGTTTTCTGCAGGTTTTCGAGCCTGCAAGTACCCCGGAAAATGGCGAATATCTGATGGCAGCCGCCATTTTCGACATTTTGAAGCAGAAATTCGGCTCTTCTCTCCAGGTTTCGAGTATACAGAAATTGGGCAGAGAGCTTCAGAATATTGAAGGTTTAAAGAACCGAAGAACAAGATTTGGTACTGAGTATCTGGTAGTTAGGAAATAACCTACTCACTTCCCATCTCATTCCCTCATAAAAAGAGTGTGGCAATGCGTGGCATTAGGTGGCAACAGAAATACCGCTTACCGCCACGCATTATTCATTTATAATCAGAGAGTTAAATGCATTGGTGATAGATGTGGCAATAAAAACAGAAAAACATTTTCGTATAAGAATCATAAAGGTAGGAGTAAACCACTTTTTGCTTTACCATTCGCATGTATTGGCAATTGTGCCGAAATCATGAACTTCATTATGCGAACTCATCCACTTCATTTCACGACTTCATCTACTTCATTTCACGAGTTCATCTACTTCATTGAGTTGACACATACGGCTGCGGTGGCTGAAGGAGGCGACTGAGTTAGCAGAATGAGACGGCTGCATTAGCTGAAGGAGTCGAATGCAGTGGCTGAAGGAGACGAATGCGATAGCTGAAGGAGTCGAATGCAGTGACCAGAGGAGACGAATGCGATTGCTGAAGGAGTCGAATGCGATAGCTGAAGGAGACACATTTGCACATTATTACATAAAGATAGCACCTTGACCGTACTAAACATACAATCAAGGTGCTACAGTACAAATAATCTTCCTCCTCTAATGAGCCATCGTTTTGCTATTGCTTATTCCTTAACTCTTCTATCAAGTCATTTACAATATATGTATCACTCATTAGATGCAAGCCAAGTTCTTTGTCATGTAACATACGGCAAACATCAGAGTCATAGAATATCTGTAAAGCTCTGTCGGTTGATATATGTAACGTATCGGCTAGTTGCTTTATGACACGAGCGATTTTATTCCATAATAAGAAATCCAACATAATTATATCCTTTCGTATGATTTGAACTGCTTTTCCATTATTCTTTTCTTTCCCAATTTTTAAGAGCTTCGACCACATCATTCGCTACAGCTTCCCGGCTCTCTGTATGTAGAGTGTCATAGCAATCTTGGATGAGACTCTTGATTAGCCCCACCTTATCCAATCGCTTTCTCATTTCAGACGGCGATATACCCATTTTTTGTGCCGAAGCCTCGATAGCCAACACCGTAAAGGCGAGGCGGTCAAACTCTGGGTTACTTTTCAGCAACAGTTCTCTATCTTCCATTCTTTACAAAATATTGTATTTAAATGCAAATTTAAAGATTTTCTCTGATATTCCACTCAATTTCGGAGTTAAATAAAGAAAAATAGTCCGATTTTGCCAAAATCTTTGCTGGTGATGGAAGAAGAATCATAAAAGTAGGAGTAAACTTCTCTCTAGGGGCAGAAGAATCTTGGTGAGTTGGAAGGTAGAATAAGCCGTTCCCCTTCTCCTAAGTTTTTACTTTCTAAAACATAGAAAAAGTGGTTGTTCGAAATTTCCGAGCGACCACTTTTTTCTTTACCCCATCTTCAGCAAGATGTAACTTCTGCCTTCAGGCTATAAACCAAATCGCACCTTTATGGAATTATCTACAATAGTAGAAATTGTGGAAAATTACTAGCCTAGTCTTTTGCCTCTTTTGGGCAATGCATCTACAACAGTGGAAATTATGAGGCATACTAGCCAAAGCGGACGGCGAAGCCGACACCGCAATCTACAATAGTAGAAATTATTGAAGCATACTAGCCAAGCCTCTCCATTCGTACGTTTTGAATCAATCTACAATAGTAGAAATTATTGAAGCATACTAGCCAGCGAGACGTTTGACGTGGATTTTGGCATCTACAATAGTAGAAATTATTGAAGCATACTAGCCATTGCGGTGTGCAACTCGTGAGCATCCTCATCTACAATAGTAGAAATTATTGAAGCATACTAGCCGTTACAGACTGCTAGATTACGAGTTCAACATCTACAATAGTAGAAATTATTGAAGCATACTAGCCCGTCTGCCATGATACGGGCATGAACCTTCATCTACAATAGTAGAAATTATTGAAGCATACTAGCCCTAACGAAGTAAACCTAAGTAATAGACAAATCTACAATAGTAGAAATTATTGAAGCATACTAGCCAGCCTTGTCGTAATATTCTTTGTTCAGCTATCTACAATAGTAGAAATTATTGAAGCATACTAGCCGTTGTCTCAAGCCGGAGACTGTACCTACGATCTACAATAGTAGAAATTATTGAAGCATACTAGCCAATGGGATAGCCCAAAATCGGCTCTCAGCACATCTACAATAGTAGAAATTATTGAAGCATACTAGCCTTTCAACTTGCTTTTTTTGATTCCGTCCTATCTACAATAGTAGAAATTATTGAAGCATACTAGCCACACTATCATCGGTTGGGCTTGGTTATATCTACAATAGTAGAAATTATTGAAGCATACTAGCCACATTTGTCGCTAGAGTTTCTTATCATAATCTACAATAGTAGAAATTATTGAAGCATACTAGCCGAAATCTCCTCTTCGGTCACGATGTCAGAATCTACAATAGTAGAAATTATTGAAGCATACTAGCCAACGATAATGTAATATTCAGAAAGTATGAATCTACAATAGTAGAAATTATTGAAGCATACTAGCCCGGGTCGCCAAGCGGACAGACTATCGCCTTATCTACAATAGTAGAAATTATTGAAGCATACTAGCCTCTTATCGATTGCAAAGATACAAAAAATCCTTTAAATAAAGGCATCTTCTGCATATCTTTTTAAAGAGAATTACCACCCCATCCCATAATATTGGGTACAACATTTCAAAGAACGACCTGTAAATAAGCAAGTTACACGCTTTATTACAAAAACATAAAGACCAAGGTTTGCTAAGTCAGAAATAGACTATAGCTTGGTCCCTATGAATTGCATTACCATACTTAGTAAGTTTATCAGAATCAACATCAAAGAGAATTACGCTATCATCTGCTGTGAAGTGTTTAGCATAAGCCTCTATCTTAGCCACAAGATTATCCACAATTCTCTTTGTATTCCTTACCTCATACACAGAAAACTGAAGACGAATGGCACCATTACTTTTCAGCATTTTAGAAAAGTTGGTACGCATCTTGTCATCCGATATGTCATAACTAACAATTATCATTTAAAACTCAAATATTGGATACTCTTTTACTGACTTACAACCCATAAAACAACGATAGTATTGCTGAACAAACTTGAATATGTCCATTTTACGAGCAATCAACTCATCATAAAACACTCTATAATAGTCAGCACACTTCTCATACTTCAAATGATACTCCTGCTTTATCTGAGTAAAGTCTTTCTCTGAAAACTGCTTTCTATTAAATGCTAACAATACTGCATGATCTATGATGCACCTAAATGGTTCCATCAAGTCACATACCAATGATTTTCGCTTGAACCATAATCGATGGTACACACCAACATACAGATCAAATCCGAACATACGAATGAAACTTTCCATAAAGTTGAATAGGATAGAGTAGCCTATATCCAGTGTCACATTCAGCACATCACTCTTCATTCTCGGATGTCTTCCTTTCCAGTCTTGATTCTGGTAATATGCAGAAAAATATGTCTTGGCAACAGTTCCTTCAAGTCCCATCAACTGATTGTATTCATCAACGTCTGGCAAAGTAACTAATGCAGCATCACATTGCTTGATGGTATCCTCTGTATAGCTATCCTTCTTTCGAGTACTCCCTTTCTTTTCATCCACGCCTTGGTGCGCCAGAGTACCTTTGGTCTGTGGAGCGGCTTTATATAAATCTCCATCCGACTCCATATACACACTATGCAAGTATATGGAGTACGGACAGAAGATAAAGTCATTCAACGTTGAAAGCTGAATATAATCATCCATTCTTATATGGCTTTTGTTGTGCAAAATTGAGCCAAGCCTTGTTGGAAATATCAAACTTGATAGTATCCAAATCCTCTGCATTCTTGATTTGCTCAATCATCATCAGTCCCTTGCGAGCGATGTTGTAAGCACCATTAGCATCCGCATTCTCAGGAAGTTGATCACCACAAGAACGGCTATCGTAGAATATTCCATTCTCATCGGCAACAGGAGAAAGGATATAATCTTCGTCAGTACCAGCCTTACTATTACGCAATTGTAGCAGCAATTTCATAAACTGCATTAAAGGTTCGAGATTCTTTTGTTTTTTACCTTTCAAATTACTGATCGCATCTTTTAGATTCTCATGAATATCAATGCCTGCTTTTCCAAGAATTCTTTTGAATTCATCGGTCAGCGCTACTACTTCAGAATCCCAATTATATTGTTTTGCGGGATTTTTAAATGAACGCAAACGCATACCATAAGTACAGAGCGTCCACTTAGTACGTGTACCATGCGCCTTCTGAGTGAATTTATTGTAATCAAATTCAAACTCAAACCAGTCTTTTTCCTCATTATAACGAATCGCATCAAATTTACTAAAGAATTCAAGCGCCTTATCTGCATTCGTATATCTCGTATCAAAGAGATTGGCAAAACCAGTAGCAGGATCTATTTTACTCGTATTCCAAGCTGGAATATAGAAAAGACATCCATTCTGATGCTCACTTTTCTTGAAATTTTCAAATTCAGAAGTAAACTGAAGTGCATGCAACAAACCTCCCGTTTCATTGGCATCTTTATGCTTGTCAACATAAAAATTCAACTTATCAATTAGCATTCTTTCGAATTGCTCATATACGTTACGCTCGATTTTTTGTCTACCTCTGATAAAACCAGGATTCAAATCTTCAAGTACAACAATTGCATTGTATTCTACCATCATTTTACTAATGATATGTACTACTTGACTTAAATAACCCCGTTTTAAGTCTTTGATATTCGCTATCTTCTTCCAATTGCGGCGAGCTTCTTTATTTTCTCCTTCTCGTTCTGTCAGCAAACCTTTATAATCAGTTTCCTTTGCATTATGATCATCCTTGAGAATATTGAGAGACTTCTGCATGACAATATTTCCCTTCAGATCTATTAAAGACAGATAAAGTAAATTACGTTCACCACGATCTATGCCAATAATATGCTTTATACCTCCATTACTAATTATTTCACGAACTTTAGAATTTACATCAAATTTATTTGGTTGCGAATAATTCAAATTCATAGACAACTTAAAAAGGTACTTATCTACCGTAAAACGTTTATTCTTCACTATCTCATAGCCAAAAATACTCTTTTTCTTGTCATTGAGCTTGTTCTTATTAGCAATAAACTCATTAGCTTTATGTCTCGCTGTTGTTTCTGCCAAACCTTTAGTCTGGTGACGAAAGAATACCATACCACTTCCTATATCAAAAACACTCTGTGTCATCCCCAGAAGAGCTTTGAGATACATTGTATGAAGATTCTCTGTTCCTCGACCTTTTCTTAACCCTTTAGAAGCTGTTGCTGCATAAGAAAGATCCTTGTTACTCATTTTAAAAAGAAACAAAGGTTTATTCTCTCTCTTGTTAGCTTCTTCTATTGCTGCTGTAGCAATAGGGAAATAGCTGAATGATTTGGACGGCAAATTCATTATTTCATCAATCAATTCGTCAATACCCAATTCTGTTTGAGTAGCTAATTCTTTTGCCACAGGTACACGAATCGAAGAAGCCAATGTCGCAAGAATATGCTGTTTCATACTTTTATAAGCATCAACAACCTTATCATCATTCATCAAAATTTGATAAAATCCTGCATAATCCAGTTTTAGGCGCTTGAGATATTTTGGCACATTCTCTTTATCTTTAGGAATCATTTCCTTTTCAAATTGGAACTTAGCTGCAGCATTTTTAAATGCAGAAAGCAAATTCATCGAATCCAGTCCATAGTCTCCTGCATAACTTTTTCCGAGTAAAGTTTTTGATTTCAGCTGATAGTAATCTAATCTCTCGTACATACCATCATCATAATTGATGGCAGCATCACGACGAAACAGTTTTGTATCAGCAGAAATACCCAAATAGAAATCGTATTCACCAATTTCATTCTTCTTTCTGAAGATATACCCTCCATATTGAGTACCATTATCGGATTTAGTTCTGCTGTCAACCCATCCAGATAACAACTTGCCATTATTCTCAAAACATAGCTTTATTTTCTCAGGGTTATATATCTTACGAGAGAGCCAATTGCGTACCTTATCATAAAGCGGTGTAATGATGTCGAGTTCATCCCACACTTTACGAAGTTTTGCATCAAACTCATTGTCTTTATCAGCTTCATCACCATGACCTAATAAAGGCTTGATAAAGCGTTGTAACCCTTTATAGGCTTCGAGCAACTTTTGAACGACTGCAGTATCTGAGTCTGACTGGGCTATTTCGCCATGTTCCGCAGAGAAGAGATACAACATATCACTATAAGCGCCATAAATTTGCTTAAAGAAATCATCTTTACTTTTTCCATCTTCACGACAATAGGAGCCCAACTGCCTATAATATTCATTAATAGTGATATGCTCATTTGTATCGACAAATCGATTAAGATAAGCTATTGAAAAGCTAACCTCTTTTTTATACAATTTATCTATACGTTCTTCATATAAATCAGGAGCTTCTTTTTGCTTCTTTGTAGCAGGATATTTTCTTTGTAGTTGGTATTTAATAGCCAAAGTATAAGTATCATAACATCCAAATATTTTCTGTGAAATGGAAGTTAATCCGGAATCATTTGCAATGTAAATATGATCAAGGTCATAATTATCGATATTGAGCAATAAGTTGCGAAGACTATCATCATTATCACCTACTAAAACATCTTTCAAAGATTCGTAAGTTTCTTTTATGGCAGTCAGCATCTCTTCATCGCTTTCAAAACGTTCAGGCAACCATGACGGAGTAACTCTATCACTCAAAATCATTTTATGTATTTTTTTGAGCAATGGAATGCGAACATTTTTGTGCTGTTGCTTATAGAGATTTACAGCTTTATTGACTGCCCCTACAATATAGTTATAGTTATCTATCTTTTTCTGAGTAAGTGTGTTGTTGAAATAGTCAATCTGGAAAAGATCAGCCAGATACTTTTCGTTAAGAGTATCAGTAAATTCTGTCTCTATACTGGAAAAGTACTCATTTACTCCTGTCTCAGAAATTTTATTAAAGGATGCTATATTATCAAGAAACATCGGCAAATTCTCATGAATAAGTCGATAAGCTATAGTACCAGACTTGGCATCGCCAGAATATAAATTCTTACGATTGTCATTAAACGCATCAAAGTAAGTGGTAAATTTGCTAAATTTGTTCACCACACTCTTCTCTTCCTCACTTACAAAAGCTGGAAGATACTCCTTAATAAGATTTTTCTTGAATAAATTAGTAAATAAAGAATTCTTTCTGAATGCTTCAGTTATCTGATTACGCATTTTGGTCTTGATATTGTCAAAATCCTCAGCATCTCTATTAGAGTTTTCTGCCAATGACACATATTTCTCTAAATCATCTTTTTTGATTTTAACACAGTTAAGACACTTATCGATAAAATCCTTATGATAACGATCTATAATATCCTTTACTATTTTGTAATCTTCGGCACGCTGATCATCCTGCTCAATAAGCTTTTTAGCTTCAACGAGCTCTTGCGTCTTACCCACTGGCTTTAATTCTACCCCAATAGTCTTAGTTAAAGAATACAAGCCTGTTAGTTCTTTAATTTCTTTCATATAATTCTCTTTTAAAATGTTCACTAACTAATTACTACTACGAAAAAACAAAATTGAATTTCCGATTTTCCGGTAGGAGTTATTATTATGTACCTCCCATTTTTTCCAGCAAGTTCATCCTTGCTTTATCAGCAATTTCCTTCGCCTCCAAATAGCACCCGTCAATTTCTTCATAGGTGTATGCATTCCGAGCCTCAGCGATGCTTTCGGTTGCAACCTCTTCGAACATATCGAAGACTATTTGCTCATTATTTTTTTTCTTCATATCTAACACTATTAAGAATTAGTATTTCCTATTTTAAATATCATCAAATGCTGACATTTACACCGACATTCAACATTCACGAATCTACTATCGAGTTGACTCTCTTCTCCCTTCCCAATGTCTCGGGAAATGCATAGTGGCCATTACCTATTTCACGGGGATTAGGCTCTATATGCTCGGCATACCATGCCCGTTTATACTCGGTGGTGATGATGCCGTAATCTCTGGCGGCAATGATGGAAGCGGCTAGAGATGCGCCATATAGCTCCTTGATGTCGATCATCTCCTCCAGCGTTATCTTCTCACGCTTCTTGGAGCCCAACTCTTCGATAAGCGCCAATTTAGGAAGAAGGAAGAAACTGGCAAAGAGATCACAACGCTTCTCCAGCCTCAGCGGACTATCTTCCGGGAAGAGGAGAAGCAGATGAGCCAGTTCATGAACTGCCGTGAAACGAAGTTTCTCTACGCTACTCTTTTCCGGATTAAAATCGAGAATCATCAGCGGATGCTTCTTATCTGCCCAGGTGCTCATTCCGAAGACATACTCTGGAAGATTAGCAGCAAGTATCATGATACCTTTTCTTTCCAAGAGTCTCAGAATGCTGGCGATGGGACCATCACCGCAATGCCACTTTTCACGAAGAAGGTCGGCAGCATGGATGGCATCTTCAAGGGTTGATACCTTGGTGCCTTTTACCGGATTCTTGAACTGGGTAGGAAAACCCGCTTCTTTCTCCTTGGCTAGATACTGCTCTGCCCAAAAAGAGAGTTTCGCTTCCAGGGCTTGCAACTCGTCTTCGGACAACTTGCCATTGGAGGTGGTACGGAGCATAGGCATGTCTATCTTGAGATTGGTTCCTTCGAAATATTCCTCGCTGATATTGAGGGCTTTGGCTATGGCTTGCAGGGCATCACGCTTAGGGCGCATGATGCCTTTCTCATAACGGGATATACTCTGCTTGGTGATGGCTCCGTTGGTTCGCTCTACGAGTTTATCCATACTGAGTCCCATCATCAGGCGCGCTTCTCGCAATCTTATTGAAAATGAGTTATTAGTCATAATTGTCAGCTCTTTAATTTGTTGACAAATATAACAAAAAGAATTGATTCTGTAACTAAGTGTTTATAAGATTTAACACAAAAAAGCAGGCAAATGATAAAACAACAAGAAGAATTTAGGCAAAATCAGGTTTACACATTATTATAATAGAAAACACCTTGACCATACAAAACATACAGTCAAGGTGTTATACATATATTCATTCTCTATCTTAGTTGCTATAAGCACTCTCACCATGCTCGTAGATGTCGAGACCTTCCTCCTCTACTCGCTTGTCAACACGTACACCTACCGTCTTATCTACTACCTTGAAGATAATATAGGTAACTACGATGCTGTAGATGATGCTTACCACGGTGGCTACAACCTGAACCCAAAGCTGATGCCAGTCGCCATAAAGGGCACCCTGTACACCTTCGGCTCCTGTTACATACTGAGTGGCGAAGACACCGGTGAGGATAGATCCCAGAATACCACCCATACCATGAACACCAAAGGCATCGAGAGCATCATCATACTTGAACTTCTCCTTCACTACAGCTACCATGAAGAAGCAGACGATGGTGGAAATGATACCGATGCAGAAAGCTCCGAAAATATCGGTACTGCCGGCTGCAGGAGTGATGGCTACCAGTCCGGCAACAGCACCGGTACAAGCACCTACTGTAGTTGGCTTCTTGTTTACAATCCAGTCGATAAGCATCCAGGTGGTGGCTGCTGCAGCTGTGGCTACATGAGTTACAAGGAAGGCATTGGCTGCCAGACCATCAGCTGCCAGACCGCTACCGGCATTGAAGCCGAACCATCCCAACCAGAGGAATGACATACCCATGAACACGAAGGTGATGTTGTGAGGTGTGATAGGATGACCCGCACGGTAATCATCTCGCTTGCCTACACAGAGTGCCATGACCAGAGCGGCTACACCGGCATTGATATGAACCACGGTACCACCCGCAAAGTCGATGGCTCCCATCTCCTGCAGGAAACCGCCTCCCCATACCCAGTGGGCCATTGGAAGATAAGCGATGATAACCCAAAGGATGGTGAAAAGTACATATCCGCTGAACTTCACACGCTCGGCAAAAGCACCGAGAATCAAGGCTGGAGTAATGAGGGCGAACATGCACTGGAACATTGCAAAGGTGAGTTCTGGAATGCCTGTAGGCATGATGGCATCCAAGCCGATGCCGTGGAGGAAACATTTATCGAAACCACCGATGACGCAAGCTAGAGGATTGCCCGAATCGGCATATTCTGTAGAGAAAGCCCAGGAATATCCGAAGGCTACCCATATCAGACTGACTACTGCCACGATGAATACCGTCTGCATCAGGATGCTGAGAATATTCTTCTGGCGCACCAAACCACCATAAAAAAGTGCTATACCCGGGATTGACATCAAAAGCACCAAGATGGTTGCCATGATCATCCACGCTGTGTTACCCGTATCAAGTGTCGTCAATAATAAACTGCTCATAAAAATATCTTATAGTTAAATTAGAATACTAAATAATATTTATTAAAGATAAGTAAGAATGCCTAATTCAACATTCAACACTTAACATTCAACATTTTAAATTATTCCTCTTTCTCAGCGTTATACAATGCAATGTCGCCTCGCTCGCCGGTTCTGATTCTTACCGTATCGAGTACAGGAATCACGAAGATTCTGCCATCTCCTACTTCACCTGTCTGGGCAGCGCCCTGGATGGCGGCGATGGTAGGCTCCACGTTCTTGTCACGAACCACGATGTTCAGAAGCACACGTTCGATGCTGCTGGTATCATACATCACACCACGGTAAATGCGAGCCTGGCGCATTTTACCCTCACCTCTTACATTATAATAAGAGAACCACTCGATGTCTGCTGCTAAAAGCGCCTTCTTGACATCCTCGAATCTAGACTTGCGGATAATTGCCTCAATCTTCTTCATAATCCTTTAATAATTAATAATGTGTTAATACTTCTATTGATTGTCTCTTTTCGAAAACGGACCTTCATTGGTTGTTATTCAAATCAAGCCTTTCTTTTACACTGTGTTCGTTTTCGGCTGCAAAATTAATACATTTTGTCAGCATTTTAAAGAAAATAAAAGCATTTCGCTTTTACTTTTTATCAAACATTTTAAATTTATCGAGGCTTATCATATTCTCCTTACAATTTGTAAGTCAGAAAGCATTTTTATGATACAAATTGTAAGATAGCGAAAGATTATCAAGATTTCTGCATTTATTTTCTTGCATATTTCAACAAATCGTCGTACCTTTGCAACCGAAATCAAACAAATAGTCATCGAAATATTCGAAAGACTAGCAAAAAGTCAAATCTCAAAAGAGATAAGACATGAGAGATAAAAGAAGAGTATTCAAACATAAAGAACAACGCAGATGAAAGAAACAGTTCATTTTACAAAGATGCAGGGAGCGGGTAACGATTATATATATGTAGATACCCAACAATACGACATCCCTGACCCAGAGAAGGCGGCCATTGCCTGGAGTGCTTATCACACGGGCATAGGAAGCGACGGACTGGTTCTCATCGGAAAGCCGCACGACAGCAGAAGAGCAGATTATTCGATGCGTATCTTCAACGCCGATGGTTCAGAAGCGATGATGTGCGGCAATGCAAGCCGATGCATCGGTAAGTATCTTTACGAAAAAGGATTGACCCGAAAGGACACCATCCGACTGGAAACACTTTCGGGTATCAAGATATTGAAACTTCATCTTCAGGATAATAAAGAAGTTGTGGAATCGGTAACAGTAGACATGCTGAAGCCCGAACTTGAAAATCCTGAGCAATTCATAGGCCCTTCGGTGCTCGAAGCTGACGGCAGAAAATTTGAAGGCACCTATGTTTGCATGGGCAATCCGCATTTCGTTACCTTCGTGGATGACATCGACACCATCGACATCGCCCACTATGGTAAAATCCTGGAAAGAGACAAGGCATTTCCCCAGAGATGCAACATAGAATTTGCACAAGTAACTGACACAGACGCCATAAGGACACGAGTTTGGGAAAGGGGAAGCGGAATAACAATGGCTTGCGGAACAGGAGCCTGTGCCACAGCCGTAGCCGCAGCCCTTACCAAGCGTACTGGCAGAAAAAGCAGTATCGTGATGGATGGCGGAACGCTGGAAATAGAATATAGCGAGGCTGATGATCATGTTTACATGACGGGGCCTGCAGCCTTCTCATTCGAAGGAGAAATCCAGTTGGAGTGTTAATATAGGGAGTGTTGAATGTGGAATGTTGAATGTTGAATTTAGCTGTACCCACAAAGTCTCTGGAGTGTTGAATGTGGAATGTTGAATGTTGAATTTAGCTGTACCCACCAAGTCAACACTCAACACTCAACACTCAACATTTTAAAAAGAGAACGCAAACTTAAATAACAAATGGTCGATAATGACCACAAATAAAAGGAGAAACAAAATATGGCATTAGTTAATGAACATTTCCTGAAGTTGGCCAACAACTACTTGTTTGCCGACATCGCAAAGAAGGTGAACGCCTACAAGATTGCACATCCAAAGCAGCGTGTAATCAGTCTGGGCATCGGTGACGTAACCCAGCCTCTCTGCCCTGCCGTCATCAAGGCGATGCACAAGGCTGTAGACGAGATGGCTGAGCAGGCTTCTTTCAGAGGCTATGGTCCGGAGCGAGGCTACGACTTCCTCCGCGAGGCTATCATCAAGAACGACTTTCTGCCACGTGGCATTCATCTCGACGCCAACGAGGTATTCGTAAACGACGGAGCCAAGAGTGATACGGGAAATATCCAGGAGATTTTGAGATGGGATAACAACATCGGCGTTACCGACCCGATTTATCCGGTTTATATAGACTCTAACGTGATGATAGGTAGAGCCGGAGTCTTTGAGAATGGCAAGTGGAGTAACGTAACCTACATGCCTTGCGATGAGAGCGATGACTTCATCCCTCAGATTCCAGACCACCGTGTGGACATGATTTATCTCTGTTATCCAAACAACCCTACGGGTACGGTCATCTCGAAGGAAGAACTCAGAAAATGGGTAAACTATGCTATCAAGAACGAGAGCATCATCCTCTATGATGCAGCCTACGAGGCATATATCACCGACCCATCAATTCCTCATTCTATCTACGAGATTCGTGGAGCCAGAAAGGTAGCGATAGAATTCCACAGTTATTCCAAGACTGCCGGATTCACCGGTGTGCGTTGTGGTTACACCATCGTTCCTAAAGAGTTGAAGGCCAAGACTTTGACCGGTGAGGAAGTGGCATTGAATCCTATCTGGGACCGCCGCCAGTGCACCAAGTTTAATGGTACAAGCTATATCAGCCAGCGTGCTGCCGAAGCCATCTACACCCCAGAGGGTAAGGAACAGGTGAAGGCAACCATCAATTACTATATGGAGAATGCCCACTTCATGAGAGCAGAACTCCAGAAACTCGGCTTGAGAGTATATGGCGGCGAGAATGCACCTTATCTCTGGGTGAAGACGCCAAACAACACGCCTAGCTGGAAATTCTTCGAAGAGATGCTTTATGGTGCCAGCGTAGTCTGCACTCCAGGTGTCGGCTTCGGTCCATCGGGCGAAGGCTACATCCGACTCACCGCCTTCGGCGAGCATGAGGACTGTAAGGAAGCCATGGAGAGAATTGCCAAATGGCTGGGAAAATAAACATTCCAACAGAATATAAAAACATTGAAAATCAGAAATTTTAAATTATATAAGGTATGAGCAACTTAAGATTTGAAGCTGTTTCAGAGGCTTCCAAGAGAAAGCCTGTTGAGGTAACCGCTCCTAGCGAGCGACCAAGTGAATTCTTCGGAAAGAAGGTATTCAACCGACAGAAGATGTACAAGTATCTCCCTGCAGACGTCTATGAGAAACTGGTAGACGTCATCGACAACGGAGCTCGTCTCGACCGTAACATCGCCAACGCCGTAGCCAAAGGCATCAAGCAGTGGGCTGACGAGAATGGCGTAACCCACTACACCCACTGGTTCCAGCCATTGACAGAAGGTACTGCCGAGAAGCACGATGCCTTCATCGAGCATGATGGCAAGGGTGGTATGATCGAGGAATTTTCAGGCAAGTTGCTCGTTCAGCAGGAGCCTGATGCTTCTTCTTTCCCTTCTGGCGGTATCCGCTCTACCTTCGAGGCTCGCGGTTATTCTGCATGGGATCCAACATCTCCTGTATTCATCATCGACGATACACTCTGTATCCCTACCGTCTTCATCTCTTATACAGGTGAGGCACTCGACTATAAAGCTCCATTGCTCCGTTCATTGCACGCTGTAAACGTAGCAGCTACAGAGGTTTGCCACTACTTCAACCCTGATGTCAAGAAAGTTATTTCCAATCTCGGTTGGGAGCAGGAGTACTTCCTGGTAGATGAAAGCTTGTATGCTGCACGTCCTGATCTGATGCTGACAGGTCGCACCCTGATGGGTCACGATTCTGCAAAGAACCAGCAGATGGACGACCACTACTTCGGCGCCATCCCAGAGCGTGTTCAGGCATTCATGAAGGATTTGGAAATCCAGGCTCTCGAGCTCGGTATTCCTTGCAAGACCCGTCACAACGAGGTAGCACCAAACCAGTTTGAGTTGGCACCTATCTTCGAGGAGACCAACCTTGCCGTTGACCACAACATGCTCCTGATGAGCTTGATGAAGAAGGTGGCTCGCCATCACGGTTTCCGCGTACTTCTCCATGAGAAGCCATTCGCAGGCATCAACGGTTCTGGTAAGCACAACAACTGGAGTCTCGCTACAGATACAGGCATTCTGCTTCATGGTCCTGGCAAGACACCTGAGGATAACCTCCGCTTCGTAGTCTTCATCACAGAGACTTTGATGGGTGTATATAAGCACAATGGTTTGCTCAAGGCTTCTATCATGAGTGCTACCAATGCTCATCGTCTGGGTGCCAACGAGGCACCTCCAGCAATCATCTCTTCATTCCTCGGCAAGCAGTTGACCGACCTTCTCGAGCACATTGAGAAAGCCGACAAGAAGGATCTCTTCACCGTGGCTGGCAAGCAGGGCATGAAGTTGGATATCCCAGAGATTCCAGAGTTGATGATTGATAACACCGACCGTAACCGTACATCACCATTCGCCTTCACCGGTAACCGTTTCGAATTCCGTGCCGTAGGTTCTGAGGCTAACTGTGCATCTGCAATGATCGTATTGAACACCGCCGTAGCCGAGGCTTTGACCGACTTCAAGAAGCGTGTGGATGAGTTGATTGCCAAGGGTGAGGACAAGACATCTGCCATCATCGATATCATTCGTCAGGATTTGAAGACCTGCAAGCCTATCCGTTTCGACGGCAATGGTTACTCAGATGAGTGGGTAGAGGAAGCTGCCAAGCGTGGTCTGGACTGCGAGAAGAGCTGTCCAAAGATTTTCGAGCGTTATCTCGACCCTGCATCTATCAAGATGTTCGAGGATATGGGTGTCATGAAGAAGAACGAGTTGGAAGCCCGTAACGAGGTGAAATGGGAGACCTACACCAAGAAGATTCAGATTGAGGCTCGTGTAATGGGCGACTTGAGCATGAACCACATCATCCCTGTGGCTACTCACTATCAGAGTCAGCTGGCTAAGAATGTGGAGAACATGATTGATATCTTCGGTGACGAAGAAGGCAAGAAGTTGACAGCCCGCAACATCAATATCATCAAGAAGATTGCTGAGCGCACTCAGATTATCGAGACAGGTGTTGAGGAATTGGTAAATGCCCGCAAGGTAGCCAACAAGATTGAGAATGAGCACGATAAGGCGATAGCTTATCATGACACGGTAGCTCCAAAGATGGAGGAGATCCGTTATCAGATTGATAAGTTGGAGTTGACAGTAGCCGATGAGCTCTGGACCTTGCCTAAGTATCGTGAACTCCTGTTCATCCGCTAATCAGCAATGTCTTCAAAATAGATAAGACATATTTCTGACAGATAAAAAAACAAAGCTCTAACAAGAGCTACTCTTCATCAGATATAACAATTGAACGATCAATCTATTTCTTTTATTGGTTGTTTAAGTTTGCGCGGAGTGTGGTTGTGAAATCACGCTCCGCATTTTTGTATATGTAGAAAAAAACTGTAATAAGCTTCATTGTCCAATGAAGCCTACTTCAACTATCAATGAAGCCTGTTTCGATGACTAACGAAGCAAGCTTCATAAAACTTATGTAATTCTATTCATTGATACAAGCCGCACAAATAAACTCGCTTAAACTAAATGCTATATCTTTATGAGCATATGTACCTCCATAACGCCCAGACTTTGCAATCAAACCAATTGCATTGGTGGTATCTATCCATTTTTTAGGAGAAAGAGTAAAAGCATTAAGACCTGCCTCTTTTTTAAACCCCTCGAATTCGAGGGGGTTTAAAAGAAGAATTATATAAACCTTCTCAAAATCCTTAACACTTATTTTAAAGCGATTCAATCCCGCTTGATTTTTAATTATGGCGAATTCGCCATAATTAAAAATCAAGCGGGATTGTATATCTTCTCCCAAATTCCAATATATTCCAATGTATTTCTATTACGTAACCAATCTGTTACAAAAAACTCACCATCTTTTGCTTTCATCATATCTGTTAGACAGATATAGTCCTCACCATTTAGGTTCAAGACAGAAACTTCTGTTGTATTTACTATAATTTTTGCCATATTTTGTCAATATTTGGTTTGTGCTTACAAAATTAATAAAAAAACTCAAACTTGCAACAAATTTACAACAGAAAGCAGCAAAATAAACCAAGTTCACCATTCTCATCCACGTATGGAAAAGGAATATGATGTGGTCAATAGCAGCAGGCACCCTTTGCTATATGCTCCTCATCAGAATTCTACACTTTTAATCCCGATAAATCCATCTTATATGTCACATTCTGAACAGAATCTTTTTCAAGAAACATAAGCATATAAATCGGGGCATAAGTCACCTTACCCTTTTTCTCTACATTTCCATTACAAAGAACCAAACCGTGAGGGATTTTATATTCTGTTGATGCCATCACATTCGAAAGAGCATTATGACGGTCATAATCCTTACCAGACTTCACCTCTATTGGCAGAACCTGTCCTTTGTACTCCACCACAAAATCCAACTCGCCTAAGCGCTTATTGTTAAAGTAATAGAGATCAAAGCCATGAGCTTTCAACTCCTGAGCAACTACATTCTCATAGATGGCTCCAAAATTGATAAACTGTTCATCGTTTAAAAGACGTAACTGAATGCCATCAGCAAACTGACTGATCAACAACCCCACATCATTTTGGAATAATTTGAAAAGGTTTCTTGTCTTAGCCAGTAACAATGGTATTTTAGGTTCCTCCACATTATAAGTAGGGAGCGCCACACCAGCATCCCGAAGCCAAAGAAAGCTATTTTCATAATTAGCAAATCTAGCTTGCTGATTTAAACTTTTAAGAATAAAACGCTTGTTTTTAGCATTCAATTCTGATGGAATCAATTGGAATATTTCCTGGATATACAACTTTTGATTATTGTCATCCACCTTATATTTCATGATATCACGCTGATACTCCAAAAGAATACTCTTCTGCACATCAATCACGCGCTGTAAATTATTGCTATCTAAATAGGTCTGAACAGCTTGCGGCATTCCTCCAACTATCAAATACAAGCGAAAAGCTCTCATTAATTCATGATGTACAAAATCATCTACAGGCGTCATTTCCTCCCAGTTTTTACGGATGACATCCAATACGTCTGCAGATAAGCCTATAGCAGAATAGAACTCATGCAGATCAAGTGGGAACATTTCCTTGACATCCAGATAGCCAACAGGTTCAGAACGCAAATTATTCAATTCGATACCCAGCAAAGAACCACTTAAGGCATAGCGATAACTTCCTTCATCAACTAGAAACTTGATAAGGGTTACAACTTCAGGATAAACCTGCACTTCATCAAAAAAGATGAGAGTCTTTCCTTTTACAAGAGGCTTATGCACGAAAGCCGTCAGACGAAATAACATATCCTTTACATCTTTGGCTCCATTGAAGATACCTATAGCCTCAGGAGAAGTTATGAAGTTGATTTCAACGAAATCATCAAAGTTTCGCTGAGCAGCCTGCCTTATAGAGTAAGTCTTACCTATCTGTCGAGCTCCCGTAAGCAACAATGCTTTATTCGTTGCATGAAAGAAATCATCCAAATATTTATCTATCTTTCTATTAATCATACACTTATCTCACTAAAATACATTTTTCCAATGTAAAAATGGCCTATTTTATACATTTTTCCAATCACTTTTCAGACTATTTCTTACACTTTTCCAACTTTTGGATGATGCAAAGATAAATAAATAATCTGATAGCACAATCATTTATTAAGATATTTAAACCTTTTTATATGGCAGGCACCCTCTGCTATATGCTGCTCATCAGAATCTGACTACACACATTTCTCCATCAACACAAAGGTGATGAAGCCCAGGAGAAGAGCGTAGGTGGCTTGCTTCTGAAAGCCATGGGCATGGGTTTCGGGAATCATCTCATCGCTCGTTACATAAAGCATGGCGCCACCGGCAAAGCCCAACATCACGGGGAGGAAGGTGGAAGAGGCTGAACCCAAACCGAAACCCAACAGAATGCCTATCACTTCGAGCAGGGCGATGAAAATGGAAATGAAAAAGGTGCGGACTGCTGTAACACCAGCCATCATCAAAGGAGCGATAATCACCATACCCTCAGGGATATTCTGCAGGGCGATACCGAAGGATACCCCCCACTCCGTTGCTCCCTCTGCCGAACAGACACTCACTCCAGCAGCCATGCCTTCGGGCAGTTTATGCAGGGCTATCGCCATCACAAAGAGCATCACATGACTGAGTCGGGCATTGTTGCGATGCTCCTCGGGGTCGAGTCCCGTGATGTGATGAAGATGGGGAGTTACCAGATCTAGCACATTCAGAAATAAGGCTCCTGCCATCACGCCGATTACTACCAGCCACCAAAGACTGGTCTGTTCGAAGGCTGGCACTATCAGTCCCAACGTGGAAGCTGCCAGCATGATTCCGGCACAATATCCCAATACGGCATCGTTCCATTTATGAGGCAACTCCTTGACGAAGAAACCCAGAATGGCACCGATAATCGTGGCACCGCAAAGTCCGGCAGCACTAATCAATACATTTGTCATAATCAATATAATATATCGAAGTTATCCAGTTAAACACATGAAGATGCAGATACATCATAGAAGAAAAAAAGCATGGACAACCCTCACAGTCATCCATGCCCATCTATTTCGTATCTGATCTATTCAGTTATTACTAATTATGTTTTGTTATGGTGAAATTGGTGTTTTCCAATTTCATATCATCGCTTCTATTTCAACTTCGTATAACCGTAAGCTGCGCTATTGCCCAACTGCTCTTCGATGCGGATAAGCTGGTTGTACTTAGCCATACGGTCGGTACGGCTCATAGAACCCGTCTTAATCTGACCGGAGTTTGTTGCTACGGCAATATCAGCAATTGTTGTATCCTCGGTTTCACCAGAACGATGGGAAGTAACGGTGGTGTAACCATGACGGTGAGCCATCTCGATAGCATCCAGAGTCTCGGTAAGAGAACCAATCTGGTTCACCTTGATGAGGATAGAGTTGGCAGCACCCATCTTGATGCCCTTCTCCAGGAACTTCACGTTGGTAACAAAGAGGTCGTCACCTACCAACTGGCAACGATCGCCGATGGCAGCGGTCAACTTTACCCAGTTGTCCCAATCGTTCTCGTCAAGGCCATCCTCGATTGAATCGATAGGATATTTGGTAATCAGTTCTTCCAGGAACTTGATCTGCTCAGCAGCAGTCAGTTTCTTTCCATTAGGATCCTTCTTCTTGCCATCCTTCAACTGGCGGTAATCATAGAACCACTCACCATTCTCCTGAACGGCAAACTCACTGGCAGCACAGTCCATGGCAATCTTCACGTCCTTACCTGGCTCATAACCGGCATCCTTGATAGCCTGGCAGATGCTGTCGAGCGCATCCTCTATACCATCGAGTGCAGGAGCGAAACCGCCCTCATCACCTACGGCAGTAGAAAGACCGCGGCTCTTCAGGAGCTTAGCCAAAGCATGGAACACCTCTGCACCCATACGGATGGCCTCTTTCTCGGAAGGAGCACCCACAGGACGGATCATGAACTCCTGGAAGGCGATAGGCGCATCAGAGTGAGCACCACCATTGATGATGTTCATCATAGGAACAGGAAGAGTGTAAGTATTGCAACCACCGATATAGCGATACAATGGGATGTGGAGATACTCAGCAGCAGCATGAGCCACAGCCAAAGAAACACCGAGGATAGCGTTGGCACCCAGGTTTGACTTGGTCTTGGTACCGTCGAGTTCCAACATCTTATAATCGATGGCACGCTGCTCCAAGGCAGAAAAACCTACCAAAGCCGGAGCAATTACCTGATTCACATTCTCCACAGCCTTCAAGACGCCCTTGCCGCCATAGCGGTTCTTGTCACCATCACGAAGTTCCAAAGCCTCGTTCTCGCCAGTAGATGCACCAGAAGGAACCGATGCACGACCAACGATACCTGACTTCAAAGAAACTTCAACCTCTACTGTAGGATTGCCACGAGAATCCAAGATTTCTCTTGCATGAACATTTTCGATAATCATAATACTATAATACTTTTAATTACATTAAACATTTTTTCCGAGTGCAAATTTAGGTATTATCTGACAAATCTCCAAATTTCGGGCATCATTAAAAGTAGGTATTCGCCCGAAAATACCTACATATAGGTAAGGAGAGGCATGGAAATTTGAGATGCTACCAAATTGTCATTTTGTTTTAATTTTACCAATCAGTTCTTCGAAATCCTCCTTTTGCATAGCACCCATCTGCACAGATGGTTTGCCTTTCACTGGGATGAAGAGGAAAGTAGGAATGCTGCTGATACCGAAAACAGAAGCAAGTTCGGACTCCTGGTCGATATCCACCTTATAGAAATCTATCTTGCCGGCATATTTCTCGGCGAGAGATTCCACTACGGGAGCCATCATCTTGCAAGGACCACACCAGGTGGTATAAAAATCGATGACGGCAGGACGGGAACCGGCGAATACCCATTCATCCGGATGAGCCTCGTAATCCATAATCTTTTTTCTGAAATCAGATGTGGTGAGATATTGCACCTTGGCAGTTTCAGTTTTCTCAGACTTCCCTACAGTCGTTTGAGGAGAAACATCAGGTGCTTTCCTGTTCTGTGTACAAGAAACAAGAAATGGTAGAAATAAAACAGCTGCTAATATAATTTTCTTCATAGTTTTTCGTTGTTTTAATTTGAGAGGGTATGCCATTAGGCTATAACCCACCCTCTTATTACAATTAATCACTAATAAATAATCACTATTCACTAATCACTACTCCTAATCCTTCAAAGAATAAGTAACGGTAGTAACAACCCTTACCTTTTTAATATATGGGGTATTGGAATCGCGGTCTTCGATAGAGAACTGGCCCTGGTCGGCATTCATAATCTTGTCTATCTTACTCTTGCTGTTCTCAGCAAACTGGGTAGCAGTCTGCTCAGCATTCTCTATCGCTTCCTGCATCATTTTAGGTTTCATCTGCCGGAAGGCAACATACTCATACTTCACCGGATTCTCGTAACCACCATCCACAATGGCAACCCCCTTCTGAAGCAGATCACCCTGACGGGCAATGATACTGCGGACCAGTTTCACATTCTTCGATGTAACCGTGATGATGGAAGTAATGTTATAACGATAGCCCTGTCGGTTTTCGCCATATCGTTCAGCATTGAGGTCGATGACCACAGGCGCATTCACATTGATTTCATTAGCCTTAACGCCATTCTCCACCAGGAAGTTTCTGATGGTTCTCGTGGTGGCATTGATTTTTTGATAGAGTTCAGGCAGGTCATTGCCTATTTCCTTGGAAACGATAGGCCACGTCACCTTATCAGCCTCCACCTCCTTTTCGGCAAGACCTTTCACTACAACCTTTCGGTCTTTACTAATCACACTTTCAAGTCCCGACTTGATACAAAATCCAAGCATGATGATGCCGATGGTTAAAATCACGGCTTGCTTAATACCAGAATTGATGTTCATAATTAGTCCTCCATTATTAAGTTGTTAAAATTGAGTTTCCATTCTATCTCAGATTGAGTTGCAATTTGAGTTTTCAAAGATACAATAAAAATATAGAAAAACGACACTTTATAATGATAAAATATGCTAAAACAGCCCATATCAACCCATAAGCACCATTTTTTCTGCCCAAAAGCTTGCATATATTACCAAAAAAAACTATCTTTGCCCATCAAAATATTTCTAACCCAAAAACAATAAAATGGATTACAACATGATTGGGACCGCATGGTCGTTACTGCCTCCTATCGTCGCCATCGCTCTGGCGCTGAAGACAAAGGAGGTCTATTCTTCTCTTTTTATCGGTATCATACTGGGTGCCGTTCAATATTGCATTTCGATGGGAACAGGTTTCGACGGATTCCTCGTTCACCTGACAAACCACACTGTAGGTGAAGGCGATGATGCCAAGGCATACGGTTTGATACATTGCCTTTCCGACCCATGGAACGTGGGCATTCTGGTATTCCTGGTGGTATTAGGTAGCATCGTTTCATTGATGAACAAGGCGGGTGGTTCGGCAGCTTTCGGCCGTTGGGCTTCCAAGCACGTACACTCGAAGGTTGGCGTACAGATTGCTACCATCCTGCTCGGCATTCTGATATTCATCGATGATTACTTCAACTGCCTTACCGTGGGTTCGGTGATGCGTCCTATCGCTGTGCGCAATGGTGTTACCAAGGAGAAGCTGGCTTATCTCATCGATTCTACAGCCGCTCCGGTCTGCATCATCTCCCCTATCTCGAGTTGGGCAGCTGCGGTATCGGGCTTCGTATCGGGCGGAGAGAACGGACTGGCACTTTTCTGCAAGGCGATACCTTTTAATTTCTACGCATTCTTTACCATCCTCTTTATGTTTGGTATTGTGATACTGGGCTTCGACTTCAAGGCGATGAGCAAGTATGATGCAAGACTGAAGGAATGGTACGAGCGAACCAATGGCGGGAAGCTCGATGAGGTGAGCGATACCAAACTGCAGATTGTTGAGCATGGTGTGGGAGCCAAACAGGAAGAGGATTCCAAGAACAAGGGAACCGTGAGCGACCTGGTGATACCAATCATCATGCTGATTATCTTCTGCATGGCGGGCATGGTATATTCGGGCGGATTCTTCGATGCCGATAATGCCAACTATCTCAACTTTGTAGATGCCTTTGCTGCGAGCAATGCCTCTGTGGGCTTGGTAATCGGTTCATTGGCTGCTCTGATTCTTACCATCATGATGTTTACCATTCGCAAGACCTTGCCTTTCGATGAGGCGATGAGTAGTCTCATCAAGGGTTTTGAGGCGATGGTACCAGCCATTCTGATTCTTACTTTGGCATGGACGCTGAAGAGTATGACCGACTCGCTGGGTGCGGCAGAATATGTATCATCGGTTGTAGCGAGCAGTGCATCAGAACTTCAGATGCTTCTTCCGGGCATCATCTTCCTGGTAGCAGGCTTCCTGGCATTTGCAACGGGTACCTCCTGGGGAACCTTCGGTATTCTGATTCCTATCTGCATCGCCGTATTCCCTGGTGCTGATCCTTTGCGCATCATTTCTATCTCGGCATGTATGGCTGGAGCGGTATGTGGCGACCATATCTCTCCTATCAGCGATACCACCATCATGGCGAGTGCAGGAGCGGAATGCAAGCATGTACATCATGTATCATCACAGTTGCCTTACGCCCTGACTGTAGCCTTTGTGAGTTTCCTCACCTTCATTGTGGCGGGATTCACTCATACGCTGGGTATGGTAACGAGTGCCATTATCTCGTGGATATTCGGTGTTGCCATGCTCGGTTTTGCTTTATTTTATTTAAATAAGCGCCAAAAAGTTAAATAGTTCTTAATTTATTTGTATATTTGAAATATTTTCAATATCTTTGCATAAGAATTTAATAAAGAACATATTAATAACTTAACACAGAATACATTATGAAGGAATTAAAAGGAACAAAGACAGAGAAGAACCTCCAGGAGGCTTTCGCTGGTGAGTCACAGGCTCGTAACAAATATACCTATTTTGCAAGCAAGGCAAAGAAGGACGGTTTTGTACAGATAGCTAATATCTTTGAGGAGACAGCTGCTAACGAGAAGGAGCACGCTAAGTTGTGGTTCAAGTATCTGGAGGGCGGTGCTATCCAGGATACAGAGAAGAACCTGGAAGCTGCTGCCAATGGTGAGCACGATGAGTGGACCGATATGTATCCACGCATGGCAAAGGAGGCTCACGAAGAAGGTTTCGAAGAGATTGCAGCTAAGTTTGAGATGGTTGCTGAAATCGAGAAGCATCATGAGGAGCGTTATCGCAAGCTCTTGAAGAACGTACAGGACAAGCTCGTCTTCTCTCGTGACGGCGACTGCATCTGGCAGTGCTCTAACTGCGGACATATCGTAGTAGGCAAGAAGGCTCCTGAGGTTTGCCCAGTCTGCAACCACCCACAGAGCTACTTCCAGATTGAAGCACAGAATTACTAATTCTTGCTTGAGACGAAATATCTAACAGAACATATATAAATAAGAGAGGGTGTGTCATGGCCTTATGACACACCCTCTTTTTTATGATTTAGCTTGAACCATTTCCAACATGATTTCTATCAACCTTGGAACACCATACTGTTCTACCTCGTCCTCTTTCACCCAGATATAATCATCAGGGAGCAGGGGGCGGGTTTCTGTTTCCTGCAGATAGAAGTCGGCAAGGAGGATGCGATGGGTAAGTACATGCTTCACATCCTTAGCCAGGAGAAGAGGATTATGGACAAAGGCAGGCAGTTGCGGAGCATCTGATGCGTTATATGGTTCCCACAATCCTTGCCAGATATCACCCTCGCCGCGACGGTGGATAGCCACTTCGCCTTTACACCTTATATATATATAGGAGAGATGGCGCTTTTTCACCTTCAGTGTCTTGTTCTTCACCGGCAACTCCTCTACCCTTCCAGTCCTCAACGCCTCACAGGTTTCGGCAAGCGGACAGACAAGACATTTTGGAGATTGAGGAGTGCACTGGATAGCTCCGAAATCCATCATACCCTGGTTATAGGCAGCAACAGGCGATAATGCTGTATCTGAAAGTTGCTGAGCAGACGAAGCAGGCAAGAGTGATTGAGCCAACGCAGCAAACTCTTTTTTCCCCTGCGTTGAGTTGATAGGAGTATCTATTCCGAAGTAACGTGAAAGAACCCGGTACACATTGCCATCTACTACTGCCGCCGGAATATCAAAGGCAAAAGAACCGATGGCTGCTGCAGTATAATCGCCCACCCCTTTCAGGGCTTTGATACCTTCAAGCGTATCAGGAAAATGACCGAGCACCACAATCTGTTTGGCAGCAGCATGAAGGTTGCGGGCTCGCGAGTAATACCCCAATCCCTGCCAGAGTTTCAAGACATCATCCTCGCTGGCAGCAGCCAAGTCTTCAACCTTGGGATAGGTCTTCATGAACCGCTCCCAATATTCCCATCCCTGTGCGATGCGGGTTTGCTGAAGGATGATTTCGCTCAGCCAGATGGCATAAGGATCCTTGGTTTCGCGCCAAGGCAAATCCCTACCATACTCACGAAACCAACGGATAATGACAGCCGAAAAATTATTCATAAAGTTCAATGTTCAAATCTCAATGTTTAAAGTAATTACTGTTCCGGATATTGCTCGTAAATCTTCAGACCGAACTCATTCGCCAAGGCATAGGCATGCTCCATGATATCGGCGAGAATGTGCTCATAATTCACCCATACCTTATCCTTGATGAAGAAATAGAACTCGATAGGGAGACCGCATTGCGTGGCTTCCATGTGGCGCACCATCAATGTGAGATCGGTATTGACCTCCGGACGCTGGCGCAGATACTTCTCCATGAATTTACGGTAAAGCTGAAGATTGGTAGGAGCAAGGGCTGCAGGATTCTTTAAATCCTCAATATCCTTCCCTTCTTGTATATCTTTATCTATCGCCTTCTGCAACGACTCCTTCAACTTAAACGAATCTTCGGTGGCGAAATGCTTGGCAAGCAGATTACGTTTTAATGTCTCATCCACCAGACGGACACTACGGAAATCGAAGTAAACCACGCGCTTCACTCTTCGTCCACCACTCTTCTGCATACCAATCCAGTTCTGGAACGAACCATTCACCAGGGTAGTAGGCGAAATAGTAACGATGGTGTTATCAAAGTTGCGCACCTTCACGGTCGTGAGTGACATATCCTCAACGATACCATTGGCATCCACCGACTTCACCGTAATCCAGTCGCCCTTATGCAACATATCATTGCTGGTAAGACGCACACCAGCCGCCAATCCAGTGATGGTATCCTTAAAGACCAGCATCAGGACAGCCGAGGTAGCACCCAAACCTGCAAAGAGGGTCATCGGGTTTTTGCCTAGCAGGATGGCAATCACCACCACAGCAGCCACGAAGAGCATCAATACCCTGAGAACACCGCAGAAAGTATGGAAATACTGCTGAGCCGATGAGCGTCGTTCCTGAGAATCCTCCAGTCCTTTGAAAGACCCGATGAAGACCAGAACCGTACGCACCGACATCACCACGATATAGATGCCCGTAGCCCGCTCCAATATCTCCTTGAATATCGGATACTCCAGATAAATCAGCGGCATGAGCGACCATATCACCACAGCCGGCACAATATGGCAAGCCGAGGTGAGCACCTTCTTGTTCAGCAGCACATCATCCCAAGTGATGTCCGTCTTATCAGTAATCTTACTGATGAGCGGAACCAGTATCTTGCGACACAGGAAATCGCTCAACATCGCCAAGAGGATGGCAGTAATGGTGAGCAAGATATGGCGCAGCATCGGCACGAAATCACCGGTGACTCCTGCCCATGTTATCATTTCATCTACAAACTTACGAATTTCCTCCATAAAACTATTAACTATCAACTATAAACTATCAACTAACGCTCACGGTTGGCAGAGCAAAGTACATACTTTATCTGCAAAGTGTCTGGCATTATTGCCATGCATGATACCATTGTTGATGATGGCGAAACAGAGTTCATGACCATTGGCTGCGGTACAGTAACCCGCCAATGAGATGATGCCCGTCAGCGTACCCGTCTTCGCTTTCACATTGCCATGCACAAAACTGTTCTTCATACGCTTCTTCAACGTACCGTCAACCCCACCGATAGGCAGCGAATGCTTCAGATGGTCCATGATGTTGCCGTTGAGATAAGCATAACGCAACAACTTCACCTCCAGTTCGGCACTGAGATAATTATAGAGCGAAAGTCCCGAACCGTCAGCCAGTTTATATCTTGCCGGATCGAGTCCTATCTTACGGATAAGCTGTCTTTCCACATTCCGGGCACTCTTGGCACTCGCCCATTTATTGCCCGTAGAAGCTGCAATCTGATAATACATGCTCTCGGCATAGAGATTATCACTCTCCTTCATCATCTTGTGCAGAATCTGATCCATCGTATGGAATCGGGTACAGACCGTAAAGGCACTCGCAGGGCAAGTCTTCTCTGAAGCCCCAAAGCAGGAATATTCGATGCCCTCCTCACGGAGCTTGGCAAGAAACTTATCCATAAAGATGTCCTTGCGCTGGAACACCAGTGGCGAAAGCACCGGATTGTCATCATCCCAGCACCAGCCTTCACCCAACAGGTCGGCATCCTTCAAAGAGCGGTCGGCATAGATGCTGCCACGGATGGTATCAACACCCATATCCTTCAGACTATTGACAAATGCCGACATATCATCGCTGTTGAAACGGGGATCCATACCGCCTATACAATAGACATCACCCGTCAATACTCCATTCTCAATGGTACCGGTATATTTCAGAGTGGTTTTAAACTGGTAAGAACCGCCCAACTTATCGAGCGCCGTAATGGCAGTCAGGAGTTTCATCGTACTTGCCGGACGCATCAGCTGTCGTTCATTTCTCTGATAGATACAAGAGTCAGCAGACAGGTCCCAGACCATCAGTCCTACCTGTGATGTTTCGAACATCTTGCTTTCAAGGAGTTTATCAATACCCACCTTCACCGATTCTGGCCAAGGCAATTTCTGAGTCAGCGTATCCGCTGCCAGGGAGTCAACGAGTGTAGAGTCGGAAACATCCTCCTCATCAACCGTTTCTATTCCCTCATCTTCAATCACATTCTGGGCCTGCACCGGTACGGATATCCATACCATCATCAGACCCAACATCATATATATTATCTTTTTCATCACAATCAGTTCAACTGAACTTAAAAGAAATTATTTATTCTTGATTCTCTCCATAAATGCCTCTTCATTATCCGGCTGAACGGTCACAATATTCTTATGCCCGTATTCGATGACCACACAATGGTCTAATCCGAAGAAAGTCTTGGCGATGTGTACATCAATGACATCACATAGCGGCACATTTCTGTTGGAAGAGAACCTGCCCTCATTGATGATGAGATATTCCATCTCCTCATCGAGGTCTATCGGTTTTACCATCTTGAAGGTATAGGTTGTATTCAGTATGCGCTCTATCATGCCCACGATGATGATAGCCACAAAGATGCCGATGATAGCCAGTTTGACCCAGAAGAAGTAGAGTGCCAGGATTGCAAACACCGCCACACCGATACGTGCCGTCAGCGTAAAGCGCTTATGAAAAGTTCTATCTGCCATAACTTTGATTTATTACCTTATATTATTGTCGTTTTTACGACCTTTTGATAGTCTAAAAGACTATATAACCTTAAATTTCGCTGCAAAATTACAAAAAATCCCTCTCTTATTACTCATTTTAAAGATTAATTATTACTTTTGCAACGAATTAAGAATTAATTCTGAGAGAATGGGGCTGTTTTATAGATAAAAACACCCGTTCTTAAAATTGAAATTAGATAAGAATAAACTCAATGGTTTATAAGTATGATTTTCTGATTATCGGCTCAGGAGTTGCCGGTATGAGTTACGCCCTGAAAGTAGCCAGAGCGCATAAAGGTAAGGTGTGTATGATTTGCAAGACCTCGCTCGACGAGGCTAACACGTCATTCGCACAAGGTGGTGTGGCGTCAGTTACCAACTTGGAAGTGGATAACTTCGACAAGCACATACAGGATACAATGATTGCTGGTGATTATATCAGCGATTATAAAGCAGTGAAGCAGGTTGTCACCATGGCACCGGAGCAGATCAAGGAGCTCGTGCAGTGGGGCGTCAACTTCGATAAGCAGCAGGACGGCAAGTTCGACCTCCACCGTGAGGGCGGTCACAGCGAGTTCCGCATCCTTCATCATGCCGATGATACGGGTGCAGAAATCCAGCGCGGTCTGATGGAGGCTGTGCGCAACTGTCCGGATATCGATATCAAGGAAAATCATTTCGCCGTAGAAATTATCACTCAGCATCATCTCGGTGCCCGTGTTACTCGCCGCACTCCTTATATCAACTGTTACGGTGCATACGTATTGAATCCTGATACCCAGAAGGTGGATACCTATCTGAGCAAAGTAACCGTGATGTGTACCGGTGGATGCGGTGCCGTTTATCAGACTACCACCAACCCTGTCATCGCTACGGGTGATGGCGAGGCGATGGTTTACCGTGCCAAGGGAACTGTAGCCGACATGGAGTTTGTCCAGTTCCACCCAACCGCTCTTTATCATCCGGGCGAGACTCATCCTGCCTTCCTCATCACCGAGGCTATGCGTGGATACGGTGGCATCTTGCGTCTGCCTAACGGCGAAAGTTTCATGGAGAAATATGATAAGCGATTGAGTCTGGCTCCTCGTGACATCGTGGCTCGTGCCATCGATAAGGAGATGAAGATTCACGGATTGGATCATGTCTGTCTCGATGTAACCCATAAGAATCCAGAGGAGACCAAGCGTCACTTCCCTAATATCTACGCCAAGTGTCTGAGCATCGGCATCGACATCACCAAGGAGTATATCCCTGTTCGTCCTGCCGCTCACTATATGTGTGGTGGTATCAAGGTAGATTTGAACGGCTGTTCAAGCATCAACCGTCTCTATGCCCTGGGCGAGTGTTCATGCACCGGTCTGCATGGCGGTAACCGTCTTGCCAGCAACTCGCTCATCGAGGCTGTGGTTTATGCCGAGACTGCTGCCAAGCACAGTATTGAACATGTAGATGAATACGACTTCAACGAGAAGGTACCAGCATGGAACGATGAAGGTACTTTGACCAACGAAGAGAAGGTGCTGATTACACAGAGCGTGAAAGAGGTGGGCGAATGCATGAGCAACTATGTAGGCATCGTGCGCAGCGATCTCCGTCTGAAGCGAGCATGGGACCGCCTCGACCTTCTCTACGAAGAGACCGAAAACCTCTTCAAGCGTGTAAAGGTAAGCAAGGAACTCTGCGAGCTCCGCAACATGATCAACGTGGGTTATCTCATCACCCGCATGGCGATAGAACGCAAGGAGAGCCGTGGTCTCCACTATACCATCGACTACCCTGTTCATGCTTACGACAAGGAGTAATCAAGAATTATCAGAATATTAAAAAGCTCGGATGCATCACAAGCATCCGAGCTTTTTTTATTTTCAAGAATTTGAGAATTAGAGATTTTTTCTTTCTACCTATTGGTTCTGGTGAATTTTCTTTTTATCTCGTCAGCGAGAACTTGATACTCAGGCCGAAATCCTGCGTTGTGGTAGGATAACTGCTGCTCGACAGGAGCGGGGTGTTGGTCTGACGGTCATAATAGAAACTCATGGTAAGGAGTTTGCTGAAGGTATAATCGGCAGAGAAACTCAGTTTCAGAGCATTGTTGCCGCTGCTGGCACTGCTTACCATTGAGGCTATATCACGAACGATGGCTGCCTGCTTGCGGAAACTGAAGTCAAGACGTAGATTCAGATCATGGTTGGTACCATTCTGAACCGTCTTGGTGGTCGACGCATTCTTATTGGCTGCATTCTTGTTGCCGCCCTTCGACTTGGAACGGGAGGCCTTGGCACCCCAGCCGAAAACATCGAAGTTGTTGATGCGGTAACCCATACCGATTACCCAGTCCTTACTCAATGCCTCGTTCAGCTGCACACTCGTCATACTGAGGTTCAACACACGGGTCTGGCGATATTCTGCCTTCACCGTCATATTATTGTTGAATGTGACATCCATACCCAATAATGGCGAGAACGACTCGTTGATACTTACCTGCGAAATGTTGAACATGCTGCTTGGCGACGGATTGCCCGTAGTGGCATCACTCACGAAGCCGAGACCGTTCATATACTCCTGGAAGGTGCTGTAACTGTTGTAGCTGCCTACCGCAAAGACGCTCTTGTAAGAGTGGTTGATGTTGACACTCTTGAAGTGCTCGTTGAACCAAGGCAGACGTCCCAGTCCACTGTAACGGATAGTCCAGTTTGGCAACATCCGACTCAATGCCGGGAATACCGAGAGCGAATTGCCACCCATCGAGGTATAAGCCTTGAGGAAGGCAGGAATCATGACATCGCTGCTATACTGGTTGACCGGCGTGCGGGAAGCATCAAACTTGCCGCCAGCCAGAGCCGAACCAGCCGGATAAACAGTTCCGGCATACTGCGCCTCTACCCTATCTCTGAAACCAGCCAGCGAGTTGACAAACTTCTCGAAGGTCTTACTGCGATACCCAGAATTGGCATTGCCCATTCCCTCGAAAGCCGACCCCAGCGAGATGGTAGTCATCTGGAAGGCTCCACTCTGGGTAGTTGGCGTTCCTTCATACATATACTGTATGCTCTTCTGCGTGGTCTTGGTACGTGTGGCAGAGAGATCAATCTTGAAATCCTTGACAGGCTCCAGGGTGGCACGCAACGTAAGATTATCCGTTCTGCTGGTAGTGGCTGGTGTTGCGATACTGTCGTTGCAGAGCAGCCAGTCGTTGTTTCTAGCCTTCTCGATATAATCGTCGCCAACCATACCGAAGGCGAAGTCAAGACCCGGTGCCATCTGTCCCACCTTCTTCTGTCCGAAGGCATCACCCACACTAGGCAAGAAACCCGGCAGGGTGAGCTGATAGCTGCTGCGATAGTTGATGCTCACATTGCGCACCATCATTGCCAGACGACTAGCCAACTGCAATCCCTTATACCATTTCTTATCATCAAGCGGTTCCTTAGCCAGCACGGAGAGTTTCACCTTCATGGCAGTATCTACCTTTGAGATGATTCTGATCTGGTTATTATCCACCTTTTTATATTTAAGCGGGAATACCTTGCCGTCTTCCGTCTTGGCATTCACAATCAGTCGCTTGGTATTCTTACCGTGGCGTATCTTGAATGTAGTATCAGGCAGGAGGGTGATTTCCCGTTCGAAGGCACGCTTGTTCTTAGGCAGCGCCTTCTTCGGATCAGCCGCCTGTTCCTTTGCTTCCTGCTTCTTTTTCTTTTTTTCCTGCTTCTTGCGCTGCATCTGTGCCCTACTCTGGGTACGGTCAAACTTATCGTTTACCTTCTTCAGGAAAGGCACATGGTTGTAGAGTTTCACCAGGTTGAAGTTTCCGTTCAATGTCAGCTCGCGCTGGGTATTGATGGTGTTTCCATACGAGTTACCCTCCTCATCCTCTGTACCGCGCTCCCAAGAATAGTTGGCATTGTAAGAGGCATCGCTGTTCACCCAGTCGAAGACAGGCAGCAGATTGAGAGGCACCTTGTAGGATGCCTGGAAATTCTGACTGTAGTCGAGCGGTGCACCCCAGTGGCGGATGCTGGTCCATACGGAATCCTTCCAGGCATGATACTGGTCGGCATAAAGATCCTTGTTGACCGGTGTATATGGTTCCTCTATCTGTGCATGGGTAGCACTCTGGAAGTTCATGTGCAGGTTCTTGGTCAGATCCCAGTTGATGGAGAACTCACGGTTCCAGAGGAACTGCTCACTGAAGGTGAGCGGCAACTTGGAGTCTACTCCGGCAGCTCCACTCATCAGGGTTTCCATATCGCGCTCCTGCAACTCGTAGTAGTCGCGCGTCATCTCGGTATTGAAGGCTATGTTCTGCGGCAGCCAGTTCAGTCCGAAACGTTTCAGTATGTCGAGCCACTTGCTCTTGTTCTTCAGTCCCTTGAATGGTTCCCAAGCCTTATAAACCGGACTCCACGAATAATCCAGGGCTCCGCGCCAGTTGTCCTTTCGCTCATACATCGTCGTTTCACCCGTAGTATACTGATGCTGGTGACTGTAGGTGAATGAGAAGTTGGCTGGATCGTATGGCATCGGATGACGCTTGGTAGCGATACCCACCCGGGCATTCGAGATGGAGAAGTTGGTCTGCGTAATCTTGGTGGCAGCGATATTCTCGATAGAATCGCGTTCATGCTTGGATCCGGCAGCATCGAGAGCATCCTTCAACTCCATATCGGTATCCAACGGATTATACTTAGGAGTGGTCTTCTCCTTGGTAACACTATAATATAAAGGTATGCTCACCTTCGCCTTGTCAGGGAAGAACTTACCCATTTCGAGCGATGTGGTCACACTGTAGGTACCGTAGTTATCGGTGGTGCGACTTGCCACGCCATCTTCCAGACCGCCGAATCCCTCGCTGATGTATCTGCCGGTGGCATTTACGCTACCAAAATCGGAGAGTTGTACGTTCAGGTTGGCATTGGCTGCCCAACCACCCGAATTATTGTGTTCCTTGAGTCGGAGTTCGTTTATCCATACCTCACCACTCTTGATGTCGGCAGAATTGTTTCTCACACCCAGCATCATGGTCTTCACCTCGCCGAGACTCGGATTACCCACGATGGTAATCTTGTTCTGCGGATGTTCTGCATCCATCATGGAATAAGGAGCGAGATAAGAAGCCACACCCTGTGCCTTCGCCTTGTTACGGTTTTTCTTCAATGCCGTAAAAACACTCAGCGGCACATCGAGCATATTCTCCTCAGGCCATACCGCCTTACAGTCGGCAAGCACATAGCGGTTGTAGTTGGAGCGTGGCTCGGTGAGTTTCAGCGGGATTTCATACTCGTAGTAATTGTTCTTGTAATCGCTACCCAGACGGATGAAGACTGAGAGATCACCATCCTGCAGACGGGTGGTATTCTGCTCCAGGGCATTGGCATGGGCAAACATCTGGATGCGCTTGTACTGGCGCAGATCGATGGTAGAATTCTTGTAAACCGCCTTCGCCTCGCCTGTGCTCATGTTCTTGACCACCAGACTCAACGCCTGCTCGTTCGCCTCAACCAACTGAGGCTGACTAGGATCCTGTTCGCGCTTGATACCCGGAGGCAAGACATAGTTGACCGGTGTCTTCTCGCCGTTCTCTTCCAGACTCACGCTGCTTGCGTCGAGGGTTCCGCCACTGGCTGCACTAAGCGGCTGATCATAGGTACGCCACTTGCCCATCACGAGGTCGAAGGTACCGAAACGCAGCACGATAGGTTTCTTGAAACCGGTGAGGAACATACGCATGAAGCGGATGCTGGAGAAATCGTTGATGTTGCCCTGACGGCTCTCAAACTCATCGATAGGTATGCGGAACTGATACCAAGTAACGGTAGACTTGGTATTATCACGCCAGGTCTGGCTGTATTCACGCTTATCTACAATATGATTGTTACCCACCACGAAATCTTCCGGACGGATGCTGACACGATACTGGAAGTATTTCTCATATTCGTTGAGCGTATAATCCTGGTTGATATCCTCGACATCCGGCGTTGACTTATAAGAAGTATCATAGCTCTCAGAACGGCTGTCGCTGTCAGGCGAGTTGCCCTGAGGATTGTTGATATACTTATATCGCTGCAAGATAGGAGCGCGCATCTCATCCCAGTCGGAACCGCGGAAATAGTGGTAGTCATCACGTGCCGGATCGGCAAAGATGCTGTCGAATACCGCCTGGTTCACCTTGCCCTGAATCTGGTCGAGATAAGCACTCTTGTAGAATTCCTGCTCCTCGGCATCAGTCAGTCCGTTGAAACCCACATCCTGCAAGGCTCTGCTGCCACTGGTGGTAGCAAAGGCATAGGTCACGGTGCTCTGGGTAGGAATCTTACCCCACTGGGTATAGGTGTAGCTCTTGCTGCCATCTACCGGCATGCCACTCTCATAGAATTTCTTGCCATCACGCAGGATATCCTCGCTCACCTCGCCCAGGTTGATGTAGAAATCGCCACCATAATCGGCAGCATCAGCCTCTTCGCGGGAATAGATGAACGGATCGAGCATCCAGAACTCGATGTATTCGATGTTTGCCTGCTCGAAATCGTTGGTATCCAGCTTACGCATCATTCCGCCCCAGTTGCGCTGCGGATTCTGCAGGGTTCCGTCTGCCAGCAAATCTGTTACATTGAAGTTGTATGGTCCCGGCTCACTTGGATAGTAAGCCAGATTGAGTACATTCAGGGTATTGGTAGCGCCCTGATAACTGCTCTGGTCGCGCAATGGGAAGAGCTCCTTGGTATAGACCTCGCGAACATAATGGTTACTCAACTGCTTGAGGTCGCCCTTGATATGTCCCGGAATGAGCGAACTTCCACGGCGAGTGAACAGCGGATCGATGGTATACCAGGCTAGACGCGAACGGTGGAAACCGCTGCTCAGACCGGTCTTATCGCTGTAATCGTCCTTGAAATTGAGCGAAGGCACACTGGATATAAACCAGGAGGTAGGAGTCGTTACATCGATGGTAGTCTTCGTACCCTCGAAGTCATCGATATAAGATGCATTGTCCTGTGTGCCACCTGCCTCACCGGCAATGAGCTGGGCAAATTCTCCTGTAAAGGATATCTGCGATGGCTGGGTGAGGTGCAGGAATGGTATCTTGTCAAGCACATTGGTGAGCCACTGACTCTCCTTGCGCCAATTGAGATTGATGCCCCAAAGGGTGTTCTTCAGCGGTTCGGATCCCATGGATACCTTGGTGGTAAGCGCCTGTTCGGAGAGGTGCTGGATAGTACCGCTCAACTGGAAGTTCTTGGTAAAATCATACTCCCAGTTCAGTCCGAACATCGTTTTTCGGGTTTGTCCGAAATCGGTATTACTCTCCAGAGAAACGTTGACAGCCGTACCGGCATCGATGATGCTCTGGTTCAGGATGGTCACCTCACCGGCACTGTAATCTACCGAATAGTCGGTGCCCTCTTTCAGGGTGATACCGCCTGCCGTAACGACCACCGAGCCCTGTGGCACATTGTAGGCATCAAGCGAGATTACATTGGCTGCAGAGCCCTTGAACTGTCCCACAATCTGATACTTGTTCTTTTCGGCTATCTGCTTGGCTACGGTCTTCGTACTGTCATAAAGTTCGGTAAAGGCATACTTTTCAGCCTTGTCGGCAGCCACGCCCCGCTTGACCAGATAATCACGCATATAACTGCCGAAAGGCTCTACCTTCGGAATGAACACGCGTCCATTAGAGATGGTATAGCCTTCTACATAATCGAAATATCCATTGCTGTGTGCCTTGTTGTTGTTATCCAGACGGTCGGCGCCCAGCACACGGATGATTGGCTGCTCCTTCACCTGCTGCTCAGGGATATAACTGAGATATACGCCGGTGGTATCGCTCTGGTATTTCACATCCAGGCGGAACTTCTCCTTCTCTACGGTAGAAGCCAGATAATAAACGTTCTTCATCATCAACCCCCAGTTGCCCTGTCGCGGATTGTTGCTGGTATTCTTGAGCGATTTCACGAAGAGTGCCTGCTTGGTATCGCTGAGATCGGATGCAAACTCGCCCACCTGATAGGTAACGCCTCCCGATGTATACTCATAGGCTACGGCAAGTACCTGGTCGGTCTGCAGACTGGTTTTCAATGAGATATAACCCAAGGCGGTATTGACTGTATACTCAGAAGAATTGAGCAGACGGGCACTCTCCAGTTTCTCATAATCGGCTCCGCCAACCAGTCCGCCTCCATCGAGAGTGGTTGCAGCCTGGTCGATGTCACGGGCAGCAGCATACTGCCCTGTCATCGCCGCATACTCTGTATTCGCCTGGTTAGAAGGCACCTGTCCGCTCGCCGCCCACATCGGGTTGCTCAGTTTCTGGTTCTCGCCCAGGTCGGTCAGGGCTACGATGTTTCGGGTATTGGTGGTATTGCCGGTTTTGTTGGTAACCCACACCTCCACACGGTTAATGGTGATGCCCGTGGTGAGATTAGGGAGTTTCTGCATCCAGGCATCATAATGGTTTCTGAAATACTGGGAGAGGAAGAAGTGGCGGTTCTCCTCATAATCGGCTACATTCAACTCAAAAGGAGTGAGCTGTACACCGCCCCTGGTAGATACGCTCTTCGATGCACTTTTCTTCTGCGAAGCTACCATCTGCAGCTTGAGTTTGCCAAACTGCATATCGGTTCTAACACCAAACAGACTGCTGGCGCCTTTGATGAGCGAAGAGTTGGAAGGGAAGGAGACGTTGCCCGCCTCAACGAGTTTGATGATTTCATCTTCCTTGCCGTCGTACTTCAGTTTCATGTTCTGTGCATCGAAATCGAAGGTGGCATCGGTATTGTAATTCAGGTTCATGTTCACCTTATCGCCCACCTTTCCGTTGACGTTGAGATTGATTTTCTCATCAAAATCCATCATCGTCGTCTTTCGGTTGCGGATAGGCAGCGAAGGATTGTCGATGTTTTTCTTGTTGATACCGAACTTGAGTTCGGCAGAACCCTGAGTCTTCACTCTGATGCCACCAGGACCGAAGATTTTCTCGGCAGGTCCCAAGTCGAAGTGCATATCTGAGAAATCGAACTTCTCCTTGCCTTTTGCCTGGAAGATTTCATCGTTCTGCTTGCGGAAGTAGCTGTTGCGCTGCTGCTGTTCGGTCCATGCAAGATACTCTTTCGGAGTGAGCATGATAGGAGCCGAAAGCCAGGTTGAGCCCATGCGGTTGCCGATGATATAGCGGTCTAGGGTATCGTTGTAGACTACCTGATATTGCAGATTATCAGGACGTTTCAGGTCGAGCGGACTCTGATAGAGGTCGTTCAGGGAGTAAGGTTGGGTGCGCTGAATCTGCCAGCGGGTATGCAACAGCGAATCGGGAATGGTATCTTCATCGAGCTGCACGGGCTGGGCTGTGCTGGTATGGGTTTTCTTTTTATCGTCCTGAAGTTGAGGCAAAGCTATCGCATAGCCGAAGGTTGCCACCATCAGCCAAGCCAATAGAAAAGATATGAATCTTTGCTTCTGTTTCATCGACAAAAAACTCCTAACTTATTTGATTTGCTTCAATGCCAGTTTCACAACCTGTTCTACCGGGAGATCAGGCTGTGCCTTGAGGATATCTACTACTACCTTGGCAGATGGTGCCGGCGAGAAGCCGAGCATGGTGAGGGCGCTTAGCGCCTCATCCTTTACGTCATTGTTCACCATCACCACATTGCCTCCGCTGGCTGGCAGTTCGTCAGCGATGCCGAGGCTCACGATTTTATCTTTCAGGTCGATGATGATTCGCTGTGCTGTCTTCAGTCCGATACCCTTCACGGTTTTCAGCACCTTGTCGTTACCAGTAGAGATGATTTCGCAGAGTTCGCGTGGCGAGAGTGAAGAGAGAATCATACGGGCTGTATTTCCGCCTACTCCTGAAACGGTGATGAGGAGGCGGTAGAGTTCACGTTCCTGTTTGGTAGCAAAGCCGAAAAGGGTGAAAGAGTCATCTCTTCCACCAGCCACCAGCACTTCGTGAACATAGAGTTTCACTTCCTGTTTGCCCTGAATGGCAGTATATGTATTGAGCGATATATTGAGTCCGTAGCCCACCCCCGCAGTCTCAACAACAGCCAGCGCAGGTGTCAGCTCTGTCAGATCGCCATGAATATATTCTATCATTTTCTTTTTCTCCTAATTAAATTAATATATTAATAACGTGCGAAGGGCGGGATTATTGTAATAGAGTTCCATAAAATTACGTCCCGACGTAGCATGTCATACGTCCCGACGCAGAGCCAGAGACGTCGGGACGCAGCAAAAGCTACGTCAGGACGTAATTCAAAGCACATCGGGAGGTATCAGAAAGGGGATGTATGATGTTTCGCAACAAAATAACGAAACTGTAAGGCTCTTGCAGCAGATACCTTACAAATCTCCGCTTATTCATACCTAAAAACTATGATTTTACTACTTTTTGCAACTTTTATGAGTTAAAATTCTATTAAAACGTCACGTATTTCAAGAAAAAGCTATACTTTTGCAACCGGAAATAGAATGAAGAGCGGAAAACATATCCGTTGGAGGACTAAACCGCAACAAATAAAAGAAATTAAAACAACAAAATAAAAGAAATAAGACAATGAAGAAATTTAGAGCAGCCGTAGTAGGATACGGCAACATCGGTAAGTTTACTGTTGAGGCACTCGAAGCAGCTCCTGACTTTGAGATTGCAGGTATTGTACGTCGTCAGGGTGCCAAGGACAAACCAGCTGAGTTGGCAAACTATGAAGTAGTAGATGACATCACCAAGTTGAAGGATGTAGATGTTGCTATCCTCGCAACCCCTACCCGCTCTTGCCCTGAGTATGCAGAGAAGATCGTTGCCCTCGGTATCAACACCGTAGACAGCTTCGATATCCACACCAGCATCCTCGACTACCGTACCAAGCAGATGGAAAACTGCAAGAAGGCTGGCAAGGTAAGCGTTATCTCTGCTGGTTGGGATCCAGGTTCTGATTCTATCGTACGTGTTCTGATGGAGAGCCTTGCTCCTAAGGGCTTGACATATACCAACTTCGGTCCTGGTATGAGTATGGGTCACTCAGTTTGTGTTCGTAGCAAGAAGGGCGTAAAGGAAGCGCTCTCTGTAACCATCCCATTGGGTGAGGGTATCCACCGTCGTATGGTATACGTAGAGTTGGAAGAAGGTGCCAAGCTTGAGGATGTAACAGCCGAAATCAAGGCCGATCCATACTTCGCTCACGATGAGACCCACGTATTTGCCGTAGCATCTGTAGATGATGTAAAGGATATGGGTCATGGTGTGAACCTCGTTCGCAAGGGTGTATCAGGCAAGACCCAGAACCAGCGTTTCGAGTTCAACATGAGCATCAACAACCCAGCCCTCACCGCTCAGGTATTGGTTAACGTAGCTCGTGCTTCATTCCGTCTGCAGCCAGGTTGCTACACCATGCCAGAGATTCCAGTCATCGATATGTTGCCAGGAACCCGTGAGGAAATCGTTGCAACACTCGTATAAAGACATTGAACTTTGAGGTTTGAACATTGAACTTTATGATGAGTTTAACAGGTTCTGATTCAAAGTTTAGCAAATAATAAAGGCTCGCAAGAAGTTTCGATTTCTTGCGAGCCTTTTGAATATACTATATTCCAATTTATTTATGCGTCATGATATCGAGCACCATATCATCGGTAGCTCGCATCGCATCGGCACCGATGCTCGTGAGGTTGTGGATGCACTTATCCACATCATCATCTACGATACCCTCGGCAGAGGTGACACACTTGCCTTCCATAGAAAGGAGGGCGGAAAGAAGAGCGGTGCTGACACCTGATGAAATCTTCAGGGCACAACTTGGTTTCGCTCCGTCACAAATCATACCGGTGAGATTGGCTATCATATTCTTGACAGAATTGCAGATGCGGGTATAATCGCCACCCATCAGATAGGTGATGCCGCAACTGCTGCCCGTACTGGCTACCACACAACCGCAAAGAGCTGAAAGCTTGCCTAAGCTCTGCTTGATATAGATGGCAGTCAGATGACTGAGCATCAGGGCACGGATCATTTCCTCCTCGGTATTCTCATTCTCTAGCGCATAAACCACCACAGGGTTCGTTGCACAGATGCCCTGGTTGCCGCTGCCGCTGTTGCTCATCACCGGAATCATGGCGCCACCCATACGGGCATCGCAGGCTGAAGCGGTGCGGGAAATGATATGCGAGAAAATATTATCACCGAAGATACCATGACTCAACGGACGGTCCATCGTCTTGCCCAGACAGTGGCCATAGTTGCCTTTGATACTCAACTCGGCAGCCTTCATATTATAGTCCCTGGTCTTGAGAATGAAAGAAATCTCATCGAGCGGAGCTGTTGTAGCAAACTCGTAAACCATCGGGAAATTGAGTTGGATGTCGTCATCAGCCTCATCGCCCACAGTACCGCCACGCTTATCGAGCACCACCTCGCCATTACGCTCAACATACACAAAATGGGTATGAGAACCGGAGATAATTGCCGTAGCCTGGTCTTCACCGGCATGACAGATGATTTCGATATAGAGTTTATCCACATCACCCTGTTTCAGTTTGATGTTGATATCCGCATCCTTGATATATTGTTTGCCCTGCTCCAGACTGCCGGGAGTAAGATCTTTCAACACTTCCAGCTGATATTCAGGCTTTCCGATGAGCGCCCCCAGCGATACGGCGATAGGCAAGCCGATCATACCCGTGCCAGGAATGCCGACACCCATCGCATTCTTGAGCATATTAGGACTCAAAAGAACTTCAATACGTTCAGGGCGCTTGCCCAATGTAGTAGCAGCCTTGGCTGTACATAGTGCCACAGCCATCGGTTCGGTACAGCCGATGGCAGGAACCACCTCTTTATTAACGAGCGCAATGATGCGCTCACGCTTACTTTTCTCTAACATAATCTATATAGCTTTTATATAAATAACGTTCTTACCATTATTTCGGGTACAAAAATACAAAAAATAAACCGTATTCTTCTCTTTTCTCGAGAAAAATACGGTTAAAATCTATATTTCTTGATGAATTAGTCTTCCAACTGGAACAGAGGATCATCTGGAGTCAGCATGGTTGGCTTCTGGTCGAATTCCTTCAAGAGCTGCTCAGAAGCATACTTCTTGTTTACTACCAGGCGGAACATGTACTCGTTGAACCAATCGTTGGTCATGATGAAGCAACCGGCAAAACCATTGTCTGCACCCCAACTGTTCTCCACCTTCCACTTTACAGGCTTGCCATTGGCGTCGAGATCTACAGCAGTCAGCGTCATGGCATGAGTAGAACCGCTATCGAAAGTAGCGATGCGGTCAGCCTTGTTCATTGGGAATGAGGTATTGAAGAGGCTTCCATAGTCGAAGTTGTCGAGTGCCAGATAGCCGCGCTTTCTATCAAGTTGCTTGCCCACATCATAGCTTGAATACATCTTATGACCGTCCTTCAGAGAGGCGATGGCGAGCTGGGCAATCTCCTCCATAGGCAAGTTCAGATACTTCCAGTTATGACCATCATAAGTATGGCGGTCGTATTCTACCTCGTATGTCTTGTGGTATGGGCGGCGTGGATCGTTCATCACCATCAGGAAGGTACCGTTGAGATCCTTGCCTACGGTTTCCTCATAGAAACTCTTAGGAGTATACTTCTTCGCCTCGCCAACCTGCTTGCCATCCTTGTCGCGGAATGCATAGGTAAACTCCTTCACCGGTTCGCCGAGAGTAAGACTCAGCATGTGATAAACCTGACCGAGCATCTCGTTCTTGCGAGCCTGGATAGCTGCCGACTTCTTGCCCTGAGCCACCATCTTGCGGAGTTCCAGACCATACTCGCGGAGCTTGCTGCTTACGAGACGGCTCATCTTGGAAGTATTGTTGCTTGAGAAGGTCTCAGGCTGGGCACTCATTGGTACAAGACCATACTTGCTTGCCAAATCGGCAACACCACAGAAAGTACCGCCATCATTGAGCGGATTCTTGAAGAAGAACTGCACCTGAGGATCCTCAATGCTCTTTTTGCCAAGGTCGATAACACCCTGAAGCATCAGGTTAGCCTTCTCCAGCTGATCATAGAAGAAGAGATAATCCTGAGAATACTCCACCACTCTACCCTGCTTGTCGTTGACAGCAAAGTTAGAACGGAGCACATTGAAACCGCTGAACATCCAGCAACGGCCGGAACTCTTCTGGTTGTGAATGCTCTGCGAAGGAGTCTCGATACAGAAATGAGTATCAACCGGGGCCTCGTTGGCATGATTCTTCACAAGGTCATCAATGTTGTTGTTGGCAATCGCATTGAAGAGTGCCTTGTTGGCTACACCTGCCTGCTGGCTTTTCTCCATCTGCTGGAGAGCAGACTGACTGATGCCGCCACCCTTGGTCTGCGCCATCAGAGACATGGAAGCCATCATCATGGCTCCCAAAAGTAATACATTTTTTCTCATCACGATAAAGGTATTTATTTGCTTATTGTTATATAACTAATTCCGGATTTCATTCCTTTTTCAGAAATTTCCTTTGCAAAAATACAAAGAATAATCGGAAAAAGCGAAAATATTGCCTCAAAAGTGCTTTATATAGGAAAAAAGCATTATCTTTGCACAAGATTTTCACGAAGAAAACATGGACAAGAACAAGTTTAGTCTATTAAATAGTATAAAATACCCGGAAGATTTGAGACGGCTGAGCATTGACCAGCTGCCACAAGTCTGCAAAGAGTTAAGAGAAGACATTATCGACGAGGTTGCCGTCAACCCCGGTCATTTTGCCTCCTCTCTTGGCGTGGTGGAAATAACCGTAGCCCTACATTATATCTACAACACCCCATACGACCGTATTGTATGGGATGTGGGACACCAGGCCTACGGACATAAGATATTAACAGGACGCCGCGAAAACTTCTGCACCAACCGCAAGTTGCACGGCATCCGTCCATTCCCTACACCTTTAGAAAGCGAATATGATACCTTCGCCTGCGGACATGCGAGCAATTCCATCTCCGCAGCACTCGGTATGGCCGTTGCCGCACGCGAAAACGGAGATACCAACAGGCACGTGGTAGCCGTCATTGGCGATGGAGCCATGAGCGGCGGACTGGCTTTCGAGGGACTGAACAACGTATCAAGTACACCTAACGACATGCTCATCATCCTGAACGACAACGATATGAGCATCGACCGGGCAGTGGGAGGTATGGAGAAATATCTCCTGAACCTCGATACCAACGAGACCTACAACCGCCTCCGTTTCAAGGCATCGCAGTGGCTGCACTCCAAAGGTTATCTCAACGAAGACCGCAAGAAGGGCATTCTGCGCCTGAACAATGCACTGAAGTCGGCACTGAGTCATCAGCAGAACATCTTCGAGGGTATGAATATCCGCTACTTCGGACCTTTCGACGGTCATGACGTGAAGGAAGTGGCGAGAGTACTCAAACAGCTTAAGAACATGAAGGGTCCTAAGCTGCTGCATCTGCATACCACCAAGGGAAAGGGTTACGAACCAGCCGAGAAGAGTGCTACCATCTGGCACGCGCCAGGCAAATTCGATCCGGAAACGGGTGAGAGAATCATTGCCGATACCAGCAACCAGCCTCCTAAATATCAGGATGTTTTCGGTGAGACGCTGCTGGAACTGGCTCAGAAGAACCCGAAGATTGTAGGTGTGACGCCAGCCATGCCTACAGGATGCTCCATGAACATCATGATGAAGGCGATGCCAAACCGTACCTTCGATGTAGGTATTGCCGAGGGGCATGCCGTCACCTTCTCAGGAGGTATGGCGAAAGACGGACTCATCCCATTCTGCAATATCTACAGTTCGTTTGCACAGCGTGCCTACGATAACATCATCCACGACATGGCACTGCTCAACCTGCCGGTTATTATGTGTCTGGACCGTGCCGGACTGGTAGGTGAAGACGGACCTACCCATCATGGTGCCTTCGATATGGCGGCTCTCCGTCCGATTCCGCATCTCACCATCGCATCTCCGATGAACGAACATGAGTTGCGCAACCTGATGTATTCAGCCCAGTTGCCAGGTCATGGCAGCTATGTAATCCGTTATCCGAGAGGCAAGGGTGTGCTCGTAGACTGGCGCAACCCGATGGAGGAAATCAAGACCGGTACCGGCAGAAAGCTGAAAGACGGCACCGATGTAGCCGTTCTTACCATCGGTCCTATCGGAAACGATGCCGCTCAGGCTATCGCTGAGGTAGAAGCCGAAACCGGAATGAGCATCGCCCACTACGATATGCGATTCCTCAAGCCACTCGATGAAGACATTCTGAAAGAGGTGGGCGAAAAGTTCAGCCGCATCATCACCATCGAAGACGGCGTTCGTATGGGCGGTATGGGCTCTGCCGTACTGGAATGGATGAACGACCATGACTATCAGCCAAAGATGACCCGAATGGGATTGCCAGATGAGTTTGTGGAACACGGAACCGTGGCACAGCTCAGGGAAATCGTGCATCTCGATAAAGAATCAATCAAAGAAGCAATTAAGAAATGAAAATAATCATAGCTGGCGCATATGCCATAGGTACTCATCTGGCGAGACTCCTGTCACGCAGCAATGAAGAGATTACGCTCATCGATGAAAGCGAAGAGCGCCTGGCAAGCATTGGCTCCGACTGCGACCTGCTCACCATGCTGGGCAAGCCTACCAGTCTTCACATCTTACGCGATGCGGGGGTAGCAGATGCCGACCTCTTCATCGCCGTTACTCCGGTAGAAAGTACCAACATCACAGCTAGCATCCTTGCCAAGAACCTGGGTGCCAAAAGAACGGTGGCCCGTGTGGATAACCCGGAGTATATGGATCAGCAGGCTCAGGAATTCTTCAAAGAATTAGGTATCAGCAAACTGATTTATCCGGAGATGCTCGCAGCCGTAGATATCAATAACGGACTGAAAATGAGTTGGGTACGTCAGCGCTGGGATGTGCACGACGGCGCACTCGTCATGCTCGGCATCAAACTGCGCGAAGGATGCGAGATACTGAACGAACCGCTCAAGAACATCAGCGGTCCTAACGACCCATACCACGTGGTAGCCATCAAGCGAGGCAGCGATACCATCATCCCTGGCGGTAACGACGAGCTGAAACTCTACGACCTCGCCTACTTCATGACCACCCGCAACTATATCCCATATATCCGCAAGATTGTAGGCAAGGAGCACTATGTGGATGTGAAGAACGTGATGATTATGGGTGGCGGACGCACAGCCGTAAGAGCCGTAAAGAAGATGCCGGAATATATGGAATGCAAGATTATCGAGATGAGCGAGGAGCGCTGCGAATATCTCAACGATATTCTCGATGAGAACAAGACGCTCATCATTCATGGTGACGGACGCGACATTCCGCTACTCGTAGAAGAAGGTATCCGCAGTACGCAAGCCTTCGTGGCACTGACCGGTAACGCCGAAACCAATATTCTGGCCTGTCTTACCGCCAAGAGAATGGGTGTGCGCAAGACAGTGGCTGCCGTAGAAAACGTAGACTACGTGAGCATGGCAGAGAGTCTGGATATCGGTACCATCATCAACAAGAAGATGATTGCCGCCAGCTACATCTACCAGATGATGCTCGATGCCGACGTGATGAACGTGAGATTCCTGATGAGCGCCAATGCCGATGTGGCTGAATTCATAGCCAAAGAAGGTTCAAAGGTAACCCAAAAACCGGTGAAGGAACTCGGCATGCCTATCGGTGTAACCATCGGTGGACTGGTTCGCGGTGAAGAAGGAATGCTCGTTTCGGGTAATACACAGATAGAACCGGGTGACTCGGTGATGGTTTTCTGCCACAACATCAACATGAAGAAAATTGAGAAATACTTCATCTAAGCGTGAAGGAGATAGAGACATACTTCATATATGATAAACAGCAAATTAATATATAAGATTTTAGGGCAACTGCTTTTCATAGAAGCATTCCTGCTCTTCGTCAGTCTGCTGGTAGCTTTCTATTACCAGCAGGACGACATCTTTGCCTTCATTGTGGCAACACTTACCACCATCGGAGGCGGGCTGGTGCTGAAATGGCGAGGACACGGAGCCGATAACTCAATGTCGCGCCGTGATGCCTATCTCGTGGTAACGCTCTCATGGATTGTATTCAGTTTCTTCGGAACCCTCCCCTTCATGGTGAGTGGATACATCAACAACTTTACCGATGCCTACTTTGAAACCATGTCGGGATTTACGACAACGGGAGCCACGATATTAGACGATGTAGAATGTTTCCCCCACGGACTGCTTTTCTGGCGTTCGCTCACCCAATGGATAGGCGGTCTGGGAATCGTGTTCTTCACCATCGCCCTGCTGCCATCGCTTGTAGGAGGACAGACCAAGGTGTTTGCTGCCGAGGCAACAGGACCTATCAAAACGAAACTGCATCCCCGGCTTTCCACTTCGGCTAAATGGATATGGAGTATCTATCTGATGCTCACCATCGCCTGCATCGCCTCCTACTATGTGGCAGGAATGAATCTCTTCGACAGTTTCAACTATGCGATGAGCACGACGGCAACGGGTGGTTTCGCTACCCACAACAGCAGTACCGAGTTCTTCCATTCACCAGCGCTGGAATACATCTGTACGTTCTTCTGTTTCCTGTCGGGTGTGAACTTCACCCTGCTCTATGCAGCCGTCATCAAGTTTAAAATCAAGGATCTGTTCAAGAACTCAGAGTTTAAGTTCTATGCATTCATGGTTGCTGCATTCAGCGCCTTCATCATGGTAGAGCTGATGGTGATGCGCAACTACGATGTGGAGCATGCCTTCAGAAGTGCTATCTTCCAGGTGGTTTCTTTCATCACTACCACCGGTCTGTTTAACGATGATGCTGCTGTGTGGCCTCATGTTACCTGGGTGGTATTGGCAGCCTGCATGTTCTTCGGAGCCTGCTCGGGCAGTACGAGTGGAGGTTTGAAATGTATCCGTGGCGTGATGCTGGTAAGAATGGTGAAGAATGAATTCCGCCAGATTCTGCATCCTAACGCCGTGCTGCCATTGAAGATTGATGGTGTGAACGTACCGATGCAGAAGCGTGTTACGCTGCTTGCCTTCCTCACCACTTATCTCATCATCTGTCTGGTGATATCGTTCACGATGATAGCCATGGGCATCGACAATACCAATGCCATCACCATCACCCTGAGTTGTGTGGGTAATGTGGGACCTACGCTGGGTACGGAAATCGGACCAACCATGTCGTGGAGCGAACTGCCAGATGTGGCAAAATGGTTCTGCTCGCTGATGATGCTCATCGGTCGTCTGGAAATATTCAGTGTGCTGGTTATCTTAACGCCAGCATTCTGGAGAGAGAACTAACATACCCAGAGGGGGAGTTAGAAAATAAAAGAGAAGTTGATATTTGAAGTAAGAAATACGTTTACTAGACTAAGTATATTTCGCACAAAAAGCGTTATATATAATAAGGTATAGGTTCAGCAAGAGCCTTACCGGAGAGTAAGAAACCGTACTGAAGAGTACATTTACAAACTAGATATAGGTAAAAATGAAACCATTAAGATTTCAACCGCTATTAAAATCCACCATCTGGGGTGGCAGTAAGATTATCACTTTCAAGCATCTCGACGTAAAGCAAGAGAATGTGGGAGAAAGTTGGGAAATCTCTGGAGTACCAGGAAATGAAAGCATCGTAGCCGATGGCGAGATGCAGGGCAAGAGCCTCAACGAGGTTGTTGCAGAACGGAAGGGAAGCTTCCTCGGAGAAGAGAACTACAAGCGTTTCGGCAATGAGTTTCCACTGCTCATCAAGTTTATCGATGCCAACCGAGACCTCTCTATCCAGGTGCATCCTAATGATGAAATTGCCAAGAAGCAAGGTAAGGAACGCGGCAAGACCGAGATGTGGTATGCGCTGCCATGCGAGCCGGATGCCAAGCTCTACAACGGCTTGAAGATGCAGATTACTCCTGAGCAGTACAAGGAGATGGTAGAGAATGATACCATCACTGATGCCCTGGCTCAGTATAACGTGAAGGAAGGTGACTGTTTCTTTATCCCAGCCGGCAGAATTCACGCCATCGGAACAGGCTGTTTCGTTGTCGAGATTCAGCAGACCAGCGATGTTACCTATCGCATCTACGACTTCAAACGCAAGGACAAGGATGGCAACTATCGTCAGCTCCACACCAAGGAAGCTGCCGAGTGCATTGACTACACCGTATTGCCAGACTATCGCCAGCACTACACTCCTGCCAAGAACCAGGGTGTAAGCATGGTGCAGTGCCCTTACTTCACCACAGCCGTTTATGATCTCGATGAGCCAATGACGCTGGATTATTCAGAGTTGGACAGCTTCGTGATTCTGATTGGCTTGAAGGGTGAGGCTAAGATTACCGACAACGAGGGTAACGAGATTACGCTCCAGGGCGGCGAAAGCATCGTTGTTCCTGCCAGCACCAAGACATTGAAGGTAGAAGGAACCCTGAAGTTCCTGGAGACATACGTATAATTTTAAAGGTAAAAAAGTAAAAAGGTAAAAAGAGCCTGGCGGGATGTCATCTGCCTGCTTTCTTTTTACCTTTTTACCCTTTTTACTTTTTTACCTTTCCAAATACTTTTCCACATCCGCCTGTATCTTCTGGAATTCGGGAGAGAACTGGTAGAAGGTGTTCTTCTTCATCATCATCTTCACCTTGCCCAGACTATTCTCATAACATGCCATTTCGGTGCGGGCCTGCTCGGAATGGAGGGCACGGTCGCGGATTTCGTTCTCCCTATCATTGCGCAAAGCATCGCAAACGCTCTGGACGATAGGACTTACTACCAGGTCGAAAAGATGATGACCCTGAATATATAAATAGGTATTGCTCTCGTTTACACCCAGACTGTTGAGGTAAAGAGCCATTTCATCCAACTCATCCTTAAACTTCTTGAAGCGGCGCTCCAGCTGGAACAGCTTTGCCCGCACCTTCTTTCCCAAATAATCTATCGCCCATTTAGGATCCTGGATTCGGACAGAAGGCAGCATGATGACCTTATCAAACTCCGCCATATCAAAATGCATCGACATCTTGCGATGACGCACATAGAACAGCATGTGCCATAAGAAGAGGGGCCAGATGGTACGGGAATAGGACTCAAGAAAACGCTCGAAATCGAAGATGCGACGGTCGTTGAGCGTCACCATCACACAGGTTTCGTGCAATCCTCTGGCATAACATTGGAAGTTTTCAATGGCATAGGCATAGGTATGGAAGATGTAAGGATTCTCCAACATCTGCTGGGAAGACTCGGTTGAGCCCTGACGCAGATAATCGTAATCGGCATCTACACAGGCTATCATATCCCTACCTACTCCCTTCAGCATACTGGAGATAGCAGCCTTCTTGCCTCGGTCTAAATGCTGGTTACGGGTAGGCAGCATGATATCAAAATAGCGTTTTTCATTTTCAAACTTTCCCAGTACAGAACGCCAGAAGAAGACATCATCATAGCTCTCGACGTAAGCCACAATCTTGCGCCGAGCCTTCTTCGAGGTCATCCTGTTGGCAGCCTCGAAGAACTGGGAATTGATATTATCAGTTAAACGTTTAGCCATAATACTTCTTTTTCACTTATATCGTGATGTCGCTCACATCCGTCACCCTATCGGTCCATCCATCCATGACTACAGCAGGACTATGAGTGGTCATGATGATCTGGATATTCGGATTAAGCTGCAGCACCAGACCGATGAGCTGCTTCTGCCATTCGAAATGAAGGCTGATTTCCGGCTCATCCATAAAAAGGACGTATGACTGGTTGTCCTCCACCAGCACGGTAAGGAGGATGGCGAGAATCTGCTTCTCACCAGCCGAGAGCTGATAAGGCGAGAGCTGCTCACCTATCTGGTTGAAGCGGATTTCATTGGCTGTACGAATGATGGTCTTGCCGGTATCCTTGAAAAGATTATCTACCATATCCTGGAACATCTTCTTCGGTTCACTCAGCTGCTGAGCCTTGAAAGCTGCATCCGGTTCGCCGCTCTGAAGCACAGCGATGATGCGGTTGCCGATGTTCACCTGATAATCCAAATACTTGCGCTGCAGCTGGAAGAGCTGCCAGTCGAGTTCGGTAACCAGAGTGAGGTCTATCTTGTTGATCATCTCGGCATTCATCAATGGTCTATCTACCGAGCGGATTACATCATATCTAATCCACTTTGCCTCCTCCGGCTCCACCTTCAGATGCACACCTTTGATCATGTGACTAGGGAATTCACCGCCAGCCGCCAGACCCTTTATCACCTTATTCAATATAGTACTCTTGCCCACGCCGTTTACACCACTCAGGATATTGACACGGCGGTCGAGGTTCCAAAGAATATGTTTGGTACCGCTCCAGAGAGATTCAATCTCTATCTGTTTGATATAATCAGCATATTTCTGCATAAGAATAATCTCCTATCTTTAATAGTCAAGAACGGAAAAAGACTATGGTCTTAACTTCTTAACTCCTTTAAGTTTCAAAAAATATACCGCAAATATAGCAAAATTCCTCGAATTTTTGTACCTTTGCACTCGATTTTATTCAAAAATAGGAAGATTTAAATAGAAATAAGGAAAAAATGGATAACAAACGACCTCTTATCGCCCACCTGTGCCTTTTCTGTTCCGGCGCATTCTGGGGACTGATGGCTCCCGTAGGCAAGGATGCCATGCTTCACGGCATCGACGGCATCGACCTGGTGAGCTTCCGCGTATTGGGTGGCGCCATTCTCTTCTGGCTCACCTCGCTCTTCACCAAGAAAGAGCATGTTCCAGTAAAAGATATCTTCAAGTTTGCTGCAGCAGGACTATTTGCCCTCGTGTTCAACCAGTGTTCTTACACCATCGGTCTGAACATGACCTCGCCTAGCAATTCCAGCATCATGACCACCTCGATGCCTATCTTCGCCATGGTTCTCTCCTTCCTGATATTGAAGGAGCCTATCACCTGGAAGAAGGCGCTCGGTGTACTGATGGGATGTGCTGGTGCCGTCATCATCATCATGACGAGTGCTACCGCTGGCAATGCCAAGGTGGGAAACATCTGGGGCGACCTGCTCTGTATGTCGGCTCAGCTTTCTTTCGCCCTCTACCTGTCGCTCTTCAAGAACCTGCTGTCTAAGTATTCGCTCTTCACCATCAACAAGTGGATGTTCCTCTGGGCAACGGTCCTGATATGGCCTTTCACCATCAGTCACGTGATGAGCATCGACTTTGCACAGGTTCCGATGAGCACCTGGTGGGAAACGGGCTACGTGGTTCTCTTCGGCACTTATCTGGGCTATATCTGCATGATGATTGGTCAGAAGACCCTGCGCCCTACCGTGGTGAGTGTATATAATTATGTGCAGCCGTTGGTATCAGTCACCGTGAGTGTTATCGTGGGTCTCGCCGTATTCAAGGGTATGCAGGCAATAGCCGCCATCCTCGTGTTCTCAGGTGTATGGCTCGTGGTAAAGAGCAAGTCAAAAAATGATATCGACAAGCACGACCACAGTCTGGCTTACGAGAAAAGACATGCTTAAAAGATATAATATCGATTTATAAAACTGAAACTGTCCCCATCTGAGATAACAGATGAGGACAGTTTTTTGCTATATAAGAAAAGAAAATCAGCAACCGAAATAAACCATCAATCCGCCCAATACGATATACAGCAGGGCGTATGGGATGGCCGAGCGGAGAATCTCTCCATCCTTTCCCTCCATATCGCAGGCTGCAGTAGCGATGGCGATGCTCTGCGGACTGATCATCTTGCCACCCGTGGCTCCCGTGGTATTGGCAGCAACCAGCCAGTTCTCCTGACCACCCTCCATACCGAAGAATGTGCTCTGCCCCGTCATACCCAACTGGTTGGCAACATGAGCCTGGAGCTTGGCAAAAAGGATATTCGAAGAGGTATCAGAACCCGTTACGAAGGTTCCGATGGCACCAATCATAGGTGCTACCAGAGGATAGAAATCTCCCGTTACTGCCACCAGTCCGGAGGCGATGGAAGTAATCATTCCCGAATAGTTCATCACGCTCGCCAGAGCTATCAGCGAACAGATGGTCACCACCGTCTTGCGCAGATTCACCGTGGTACGGGCAAGAATCACCATCAATCTCTTAAGGCTCAATCCCTGAATCAATCCACCAATCGTAGCACCCAGGAAGAGCATCAGGCCCGCATTGGATATCCAGCCAAACTTAAAGGTGCTGTCGAGCACAGGCAGATGAACCGCACTCACCAGATGACTCTTGAGGAAAGCATTGACCGGAGGACAGAGTGCGCCGGAAACCAGGATGAATATCAATATAAAGAGGTAAACGCTCCATGCCTTCAGGCTCTCGCCAAGCGTAAAAGTTTCCTTATCCTGTACCTTGCTCTTTCTGGCAAACACCTTGGCGTATGCGATGATGGCGATAATGGCTGCCAGCGAACCGATGATGGCTGGTGTCTCCGAACCGAGATAATAGCCGCAGACAAACTGCACTACCACGGAAATCACTCCCACCCAAAGGGCGATGATGAGATTCTTGATAAGATTATGCTTATCGGTAAGCGTCAGGATGATGAAAGGCAGGATGATAAAGAGAGGTGCCAGCTGGATGATGGCGAAAGCCGAAGTCTCGCAAATCTGTGCCGCCGAAGCCGATCCGCTTTCCGCCACCTCGTTACAGAGCGTAGTAACCGGTACACCCACGGCACCAAATCCCGTAGCCACGGTATTACCGATCAGGGATACCAGAGCCGAGAACATCGGTTTGAAGCCGAGTCCGATGAGGATGGCAGCAGGTATCGCCACCGCCGTTCCGAAGCCCGCCATACCTTCGAGCAGTCCGCCGAATCCCCATACGAGGAGCAGCACGAGCAGTCCCTTATCATCGGTAATCGATGTAAACTGCCTCTTGATTACCTCAATCTGCTTGCTTTCCACGAGGATATTATAGCTGTAGATAGCCATCAGGATGATGATGAGAATCGGGAATACCGCCTTCAGGATGCCTTCCACCACCGCCCATCCCGTCAGGACGATAACGCTGTCCTCCGCATGTTCCGGGGCAATCATACCCAGCGGCGAAGCAGCGAAGAGAGCAAGCAACACGGTAACTACGAGCGTCAGCAAGGCGCTTTTATGACCTGCCATCTTGAAGCCGAGCATCAGGATGAACAGCAACACGATGGGAATAATAGAAACTACAGATGCCATAAGCCATTCAGTTTTTTAATGTTTTCGATTGCTAAATTTTATGTTTATGACTGCAAAAATAACATTTTTCTTTGAAAAAAGAAAGCATTTTTTGTTCAAAATTACGCTAAAATCTGCTGAATAGCTTAGAATGAGCGATTTATGAGTGTTTCACCTCAATGGAGGTAATGATTTAGCAACGGTTCTAATTTCTGCAATCTGCATACGTTTGCTTACCTAACAACTCTTATTAACTGCAAAATTACAACAATAACACGAAACCGCAAGGGATTTTTGCAACTTTTACAGTTAAATTTCTGTAATTATATAATGTGGCATAATCGTAATCACAGAAAAAAATGTATTTTTGTAGGCAAGAATCATATAAAAACAAGACCCGATAGCTTGACGAATCAGAGGCTACCGGGAATCAACGCTACAAAGATAGTGTTTTTTCTTGTTACAACCAAGTAAATGGACGATTTTTTATGGAATATTTAGAATTTGAGCGAATCTTGTCTGCCAAACGAATGCAGAGATATAAGGATGCTGCGAATGGTGACACTCGCAAGGCTATGGCTTTGTATCGCTACAACTTACGTTTGTCGCAGGAGATGTTTACGATAGTTAGCTGCTTTGAAGTGGCATTGCGTAATGCGATTGATAGTCTTTTGGTGCCGACCTTGGGAGAGAATTGGCTGAAAGATTCTGTTCAAGACAATGGAATATTCTCCAATGGACGCATGAACGAGACAAGGAAAATCATAGAAAAGGCATACAACCGATTGAATAGACAAGGCATATACTCTCATTCCAAACTGATTGCAGAAATGGAATTTGGTGTTTGGAAATATATGTATTCCTCACTACAATATCGTGTGACAGGACAATGTCTGCTAAGGGCATTCCCTAACAAACCTCGTTCGTCAGCTGCGATTCAATACAACAACACATACATATTCAATGAACTTGACAAGGTGAACAGTTTGAGAAACAGAATTGCACACCATGAACCTATCTGTTTCAGACTTCATGCATCGGAAATTGACACAAGTTACATCGTCAATGAATACCAGAAAATTCAGACTTTATTCTCTTGGATGGGAATAGATTCTCGCTCAATGTTGTATGGGCTCGACCATGTGCAGAGTGTCTGTTCCAAAATCAATGCCTTAAAATAATTCATATTTACATTCTTTAACCAAATTTCGTGCAGTCATCAAGCCATTGGTGTATCTATATCAAAATAGATAGTACGAAACAATTCGCTCATGGCTTCGAATATAACAACATTAGTAGAAAAAGCAAAACTAGGTGACGCTGACGCTTTCAGCACATTATACCAGATGTATTATCCTAAGATGAAAGGGATATGCATCAATATTCTTAGAGAGGACAAGGCTGTCGTTGATGACCTTGTCCAAGATGCTTTTGTACTTGCGTTTGTTTCGTTGAAAGACTTGAAAAATACTCATAGGTTTAGTCAATGGCTTACAAGTATCACCACTAACCTTGTCTTGAAATATCAGGAGAAAGGTAAGAAGTACAATTTCATTTCCTTGTCTGAAATAGAGGAAGATTTTAGTATCGTGTTGGAAAATGACAGTGCTTCCCAGCAATCAATTCAGTATGAGGAAATCATGTCGACAATAGACAATTTGCCAGAAGGGTATAAGAAAATATTCAATATGTCCGTATTGGATGGCTTATCACATCGAGAAATCGGAGAATTGCTTGATATTGCCCCACATAGTTCTTCCTCACAATTGGCAAGGGCAAAGGCAATGTTGCGAAATACATTGTTTCCAAGGGCTATGCTTCTCATCGCATTGGCGTTGATAGTCATTCCTGTATATAGATATTTTACAGCAAAGAAGAAACTCGTTTCTAAAAATGATGTGAATATAGTTAGAACCCGAAAGCCAAGTAAAGGCATTACGCCTATGCAAAAGAAACCTAATGTTTCTGTTAGTAGTGCGCAAAATGCTGTTTTATGCTCTAATTATCTAAGTGTTCAACATGGAAAGAACACTGTAATAACTGTTAGTGATTCTATTAAGGCTGGTCAAAATGTTATTGTCGAAATATCCGATTCTTTGCAGGAGAGCCAACATTTTTTGGCAGATAACAAGCGAGATAGTATCATCATAAAAGATTCTGTCTATACACCTATTCCAAATGAGGAAAAATGGATTGCAGGTGATACAAGGACGCACAAGAAAAGTAAATGGCAATTGCTTGCAGCAGGTTCTTTGGGTACTACTCTTGCACAAAACGTCTATAAGATTATAGCAGGCAGCGGTGATGATATAACGAGTGAACAACCATCAGAAAAGAGCTTTACGACATGGGAAGAGTATGCGGAATATCTACATCGCTTAACTCCAACAGACCATACGGCTGAAAATGTTGCCATGATGGATATTGCCGATAACAACAAGGGTAAAATTGAAGAGGCAGAACATCATGACAAACCTATAACATTAGGATTGGCTGTGAACAAGAATATTGGAAAGCATTGGAGTTTGGAAACAGGACTCCAATACTCTTACTTGAAATCATACTTCACCTTAGGTACAGGCGATTACCGTGTTGACAAGGAACAAAAGTTACATTACATCGGTATTCCTGTCAAGCTCTCATACCAATTCATGAGGTACAAGAGGCTGTCAGCTTATGGTTCAGCAGGAGCAAGCATTCAGATACCATTATATGGAAAGACTTATGCAGATTATATAGTAGGAGGAAAGTCTGGCTATACAACGGATTGGAAGACAACATCTTCAATGCAGTGGACTGTTAACACAAACATTGGAATACAATATCAATTTGCACCAAAGCTGACTTTATTTGTTGAGCCTACGCTGAATTGGTATATTCCGAATGGAAGTGCTGTCAAGAATGCTTGGACAGAACGTCCATTTACCTTGACTGTGCCTTTCGGCATTAGGTTCTCTTGGTAAAAAAGTCTCATTTTGCGTGCAGTCTTTATGAACTTTCTGTATCTATATTTACAGAAAGTTCAAAAAATAAGATACATGCAAAAAAGACATACAGACAGGAAGATGTATTTCCGTGACTTGGAGATAACATCTAAGGAGTTTTACATCAGTTACTTGTCAGATTTCACGGAACTGACATCAAAGAGTAGAATCTTGGAGGTTGGCTGTGGCGAAGGAGGAAACTTAGTTCCCTTTGCACAGTTGGGCTGCAAGGTGACAGGCATAGATGTTGCGGAATGCAGAATCAAAGATGCTAAGGCATACTTTTCTGAGATCTGTAATCATGCAACATTTGTATGCTGTGATTTCATGCAATATCCTGTTCCATGTAATGAAGAGGATAAATATGATGTAATACTATTGCATGATGTGATAGAACACGTTCCGACAAAAGAACTTTTTCTTGTACACCTAAGAAAATTTCTGAAAACAAAAGGTGTGCTGTTTGTCGGATTTCCAGCATGGCAGATGCCTTTTGGGGGACATCAACAGATTTGCAGAAGCAAACTTTGCTCCCATCTTCCATTCATTCACTTGTTGTCAAACCCTTTATACAAGTTGTTGCTAAAAACATGCAATGAAGAGAAAGGAACAATAAATGAACTTATGAGCATAAAAGATTGCCGAACAAGTATAGAGTTGTTTGAAAGACTCATACACCAATGTGGCTTTTCGGTAACTGACCAAAAACTTTGGTTCATCAATCCTCATTACAAGCAGAAGTTCCATCTTACCCCACGGCTCTTGCCTCATTGGGTCTGGAGAGTGAAGTATATCAGAAATTTCTTCACCACTTCATGCTGGTATGTATTAAGCATCGGTAATAAAGAGAAATTTTAAAGGAAAGTTATATCGTAAAACTTGATAATCCATGAGGGCGCTAAGCGTACCCTCATAGATTTTTATAATCTTAGACTTTTCTCCATTGAAAACAAATGTAACTTTAGGTTATTCCATTGCTCTTTGAACCATTCAACAATAGGCTGTCTATTGACATATAAAAACAATTGGTTAGGCTTGGTAGAATCAGCGAACACCTTGATTTCTGCATTCTCCACTTTGAACTTTCTTCTGTGTTCCTCGGAATAGAGTGAACCGCTAATGTTGACTGCCTTTCCTGTAAGAAGCACTCCGATTTGCTCGATGGAGAAGCCAATCTTCCTGCACAGGTCTTCCATTTGCAAGCGTGCATCCAACATAGGGAACCAACGCTTGGCTTTGCGGATGATGTCGTTGAGTAAAGAAACCTCTTCTGTGTGCTTGCTCTCTAAATTCGCAACCTCCGATTGGTGCTTCTGCCGCATCTCGCCAAGCTGTTTACTGTGGCTGTCCTCCATTCGCTGCACCTTCTCATGGAGTTCGTCTATGTATTGCTCTCGGTCTGTTACAAGCTCACACAACTTTCGGTTGTGTTGTTCCACCTCCTTCAATTTTCCACTGCCCAAAAGAGAACCAATCTTTGAAAGAAGGGCGGTCTTGGCTTCCATCTTAGCAGCCTGTAGCTTCTCCGTGCTGATTTCACTCTTGGTTTGTTGTAGAAGTTGTTCTGCTTCCTCTACATCGGATTGCAATAGTTTCATGCAGTTTTGAAGTCTCTCCGTCTCTCGCTTGATGTTGCGGTAATACTGTGCCGTGGTGGTATGCCTCGCATCCGATCCACGGATACCTCTCATCAAGCCATACTTGTTCATGGCTTCAGCATAACTGTCGTGATAGCCAATCATCTTGTCTCGGTTGAGTACATCATCGGCACACAACCTCACGGCATTGGCTTTTTTGCGGTATGTCCGCTTGCCCTCGTCCGTAGTCTTACTCCTCGCCTTTCTTCGCTCGCCTGTCACTATCGGAACGATTGAGGCATGGAGGTGTGGCGTGTGCTCGTCCATGTGGAGAACCACCGAAACGACATTCTCCTTGCCGAATGTGTCCTGCAACCACTTCAAGCTGTCGTTGCACCAATCGTCAAGCTGACCATTGGCTGCGATGTTCATCATGTCCTCGTGCGTTCCAGACAGCACGGTTCTAATCACCCTCACCTGGTCATTGGTTATCTTGCGCTTGATGCCTGCCGTCTTGATGCGGTGGGCGATGGCTTCGTCACGACCATACACACCGCTCGGCATCTTGACAAGCTCACGGTTGAGGTGAGTTCTTGTTGGGTCGGCGTTGTCGGGTATCACCTTGCGCTCTATGTGGTCTGACTCCCTTGCGTCAGAGCTGCCCTTTGCCTTCTTGAAATCCAAACTGAAATGTCCCATAATAAACTTGTTTTTGAGTTGTACAATTCCGCTTGCCGCATTGCGCCCTGCGCATGGCTCACGGGGTTTCAAAAGGGGATGCCCCTTTGCTCAAATGGGTGTTTTTAGCGGTGGTGTGCCACTGCGTCAAGAAAACGCCCTATTGAGCTATGGCTTTTCCGTTCAGAATAGCCATTGGGGCAGGAACCACATCACATACCCAAGGCTGCGCCTCTCTTACGATGTGGAACAGTCCGCTTAACAGGCTGTACTTGGTGTACTGACTGTTTGGATTTCAATCCGCACAGATAGTCGTTCAAGTCCTTGTACTCACTGTACAAGTGGGATGCGTCCCTCACACGGTAGCCGAGAGCAGTCTCGATGGCAAGTGTAGCCTTACGTCCTGCGTCATCGTTGTCGAGCAGACAACTGATGCGCTCGTAGCCATGAAGTGCATCAATAGCCTTGCCCACGTTGCTTGTGGAGTTGAGTATCACATAGTCCTGTGCGTCCAATGACGGACAAGCAGGAAACTTCTCCAAGCGTAACGAGAGAAAAGAAAGATAATCCATCATGCCCTCGAAAACATAGCAAGCGTATCTTGGCTCGCCTTGATGTCGGATATGGGTGATGTCCTTGGGGGACATACACCCCTTGAAGAATCGGTTGCGCACCTCGTAACCACCCGACTTGTTCTTGAAGCCGATGGCGAAGTAGTTCTTGCAGTTATGCGAGAAGTGGAGTTCCGCACATTCCTTTCGGGCGATGTACAGGTTAATCTTACGCTCGCTCAGATAGCGCAGGAGTGCAGGATGGTTAAGTTCCCTCACTTCCAATCGCTCAAAACTCGGCTCGGTAGCTTGCTGAGTAAAAGAAAAGACGGTCGGGCGAACATGGGGAGTTTGCTTCTCCATCTTGTCCAGAAGATAAGGCAAGTTGTCGGTTGCGTAAAGGTATGACGCAAGGGTGATGATGTTGCCGCCCTTGCCCATGCCGAAATCGAACCAACTGTTCAGCGTGGTGTTCACCTTGAAAGATGCCTCGCTCTCATTTCTCAGCGGTGACTTGTACCAAAGGTTTGCGCCCTGCTGCTTGACAGGGCGGTGTCCCAAACTTTGCAGATAATCTGCAATCTTGATTTGCTTTGCTTCTTGAATGTTCATGTCTTACTGTGGATTAAGTGGTGTATGTATTTCTGATGATTTGTTGAGGATAGCATGTATTGATATGATAACCAAAGACTTATCTGCTCAACAAACTCTCAACAAATGGTTCTTTTCAACAAAATCACTGGGCATAAGAGAAAGACAGGCATGAGCCGTCATGTTTTCTCTTTTCAACAGTCCCTTTCTTTTGTTGAGAGAATTGTTGAGAAAATGTTGAGCCGTAATTGCTTGATATTCAATACTTCTTTCATTATATTCAACAATTCAACAAAATTATTTGCTATTTAGCTTGTCCCTCGTTACGGTGTAGAACCTGCCCACACGTTTTGTTGGCGAGTAGTGACCGCAGCTGTTATAGTTGTACTCGTATGAGATGTAGGTGAGGGCGTTCTCGGAAGGTTGCAGCTTCCAACAGTCCTGCACTATCTTTCGCACAAGGTGCTTCTCCGCTTTCACATGGTTGCATTGCAACAAGGCGATTGCGTCATTGAGGCAGAACTGCAAGCTGTCTGTTTGGGTGTTCTCCATAATTTCAAGGAACAGCTCCGACATTTCCACCTCAAGCCTGTTGCGGTTGCAGCGTATGATTCTTCTCAGTGCATCAGTAGCTATCTGTTCGGGAGCGAACCACATTCGGCTCTTGTGTTCGGTGGACAGCGTTCTGCCTTGCAGCTGGAACAGAAAAGCAGGTATCTCAGCCTTTAGTTTCTCCAAGAAGTTGGTATCATCCGCTTGCAATGATGAAATCTTCCTCACCCAATATCGGGTCTCTCCCTCGTCAATGATGACAGGCAAGGACTCGTTGTTGGAACATAGCACGAACTTGGCAAAGAAAGAAATCTCATTTCTGTCCTTGCCCTTGGCTTCCACCTTATACGAGAGTGTGGTGCTGAGGTTCTTCAACCGCTCGGAATCCTCCCTGCGGCTGAGCAACACCTCGTCCACGACAATGAGCAGCTTGCCAGCCCAATCGGAGTTGAACTGACTGCGGAAGTCCTCGTTGGTGTTGAATGTTACGTTGTCTTGAAACAACGCTTTCAGAAAGTTCAAGAATGTGGTCTTGCCAGTGTTTCTTTCCTCTGATACAAGCAACAGAATGGGCAACTTTTGCACAGGTTTGAGATAGAGTAGTTGCAGGTAGTCCATGCCAAGCTCGTATTGCTCACCAAAGATGTGACTTACCAACTTCTTGATGTTCGGAAAGTCCCCTTGCATTGGCTTGTGACCTATCGGCTCGTATAGATTGAGGAAACCATCTATCACCGTGCGATGGTTCACATGTTCTGGAACGGTACAGAAGCCGTCATACTTGTGAACGTACTTGATGAACTCCTTGCCGTAGTCCTGACGCAAGGTTTCCATGTTCCAAGGAATGCGCTTTCTTACCTTTCCACCACTGATGTTAGGTTGGTCAACCACCTTGTACAAGGTAGTGCCAACACGGATGAACACCTCGTTTGGCGGAGGTGCTGCCTGTGGCTGTTTTCTTTCCACAGCTACAGGTTGTTTGTTGTCGTTTGTCTTGCTCATAATCTAACCTTTGTGAGTTGATAAAATTAAAGTTGCAAAGGTAAGGGTGGAAAATCAAAACGCAAAACACAAACTTGCGCAGAATGGAGAAGTTTGCACCGGCAATGTTAAAAGATTGGAAATCAAGGCGCTTGATGTAGGCTTTCGGGATAAAATAAAACGAAAAAATCCCAAAGAAAGGCTTCCTTGTAAACCTTTCCTCGGGATGAACAAAAAGTAATTTTACATTATACTTTTACTTGTCTGGTTCTAATTCTTCTACTGCATAAATGGCATGTAGTTCAACTTTCTTAATCTTAGGATATGCCGTTTTATAATAATCTGTCACATCTTTGACTATACTTTCTTGGTCATAGTAAAATGTAGCCAAAACGACTTCCGTATAATTACCAATAGGTAATAAATGCCAAACTTCGGAGTTATCGGCATTTGGCTGAATCTTAAGAATTCCATCCATGCGGACATTTCCTTTATCATCTGTAATGGTTAGTCTCTTGGTTACATAAGAGCCGAAAGGAATATAATCACGAGTACGTATTGTATAATATTTATTGTATGAGTCTTTCTCTATGGCATCAGCTGCAATAGTTGCAGAATCCTCAGAAGAAACACCTTCAACAAAACATTTTCTATCTACCACATACATTGTTCTACTAAGTTCCCAAAGAGCCGTCCAATCTTTTACTTCAACCTTTAATACAGCAGTATTTCCATCGGAATCGGTTATGTTGATAGTGGTATTTCCTACAGAAACACCACTTACATAGATTTCTTTCTCTGCTTCATTTGTTGAGCACGAGACTTTGGCTATACTTTCATCGGAAGATGTTGCTGATATTTTGCCTTTAGCTCCATTTACATTAACTTTGCTGCTACTTTCCGTATAGGTGGTAAGAGAGGTAATCACAATCTTTTTACCAGTATTTATGTCACCAATGATTTCGTCTTGTGTGAGTTGAATACCAGAGTCATCATCACCGCAGCTTGCCAAAGATAGCAAAGCGGTTAATGCAATAAGAATCATTTTAATTTTCATACATTTCTTCAATATTAAAGGGTTACACTTATATCTAATAAACGCAGACCGTATCAAAAACTTGCATGAGATTTCATATTTTTCTTCATGTGCAATATAAATCACCCTATCAAGAATTTTGTGAATCAATAAATCTATATGACAGTAAATCAGTAAATCAATAAGTCAATACGACAGTGAATATCCAAGCGTCAAAGATGCGACCATTCTCAACTAAAAGCATTTGTCCCTCCGTAGAGTTGCAGGACAATGGCTGTTTTCTCTTTTGCTCCGTACAACCTCTTGAAGATGGCATCACGAAGTTGCGCTGCACCATTAGAGGTGAGACGGAAGCAAATGGCAACAACCATAGGGAATCCATACAATGTTTGCCAAATACCTTTGGAAAGTTCTTGCCTCTGTTGGACTTCCGACATCAACAACATACCTTCTTTATATATGGCTCGTATCACAGAGTTGAGTTTCGGGGCGGTAACATGAAGCATATCCACCAACTCGCCCTCACTCATCCACAAGTTCTCCAAGTTGGACGGAATGGATAACATTCCATTTCCGCCCACGGTGATTACAGTCCTTTTCATGCCATTCCTCCCATAACTGGCAAATGCCCCTTGATTCGACTTTCAAAGACTGCTATGTCATGGTCAAGCTTGGTGCTTGTCACCTTAGCGTATATCTGCGTTGTGGTGATGTTCGTGTGACCAAGAATCTTACTCACACTTTCTATCGGCATACCATACTCCAAGGCTAAAACAGCCCAACTATGACGGGATACATGGAACGAAACCCGCTTCTTGATGCCACACATTACAGCTACTTTTTTAATGCGCTTGTTGATGCCGTAAAGATTACCAATGTTGAACAAGTGGTTGCCCTTTCTGAAAGATTTGTATCGCTCAACAATCTGCATAGGAATATCCATCAGCTTGATTTGAAACGGCACGCCTGTCTTCTGACGCTTGGACACAATCCAAGGAGCACTGTTTACCATGCTGATATTGTCCTCAGTCAAGTTCTTGATGTCAATGAATGATATACCTGTCCAACTGCCAAAGATAAAAAGGTCTCTCGCAAATGCCATGTTGGGGTCTTCCAACTTTATCTCAGTCATGGCGGTAAGCTCGTCCAAGGTCAAGAACTCACGTTCCTTGTGGTCTGGGTCAACGTGGTACATGGCAAACGGATTTCTCGGTATCTTGCCGTTGTAGTGTGCCGCCGTGACGATATGTTTCAGAGGTATGGAGTAAATCCAAATGGAGGACTGCGCAAGCCCTACCACATTTTTCAAGTAAAGGCAATAGTCACGGATAAACTCCTCGGTAAGCTCATTCATGGACATATCGCTGCGCTTGTACTGATACTTGATGAACTCGGCAACGTACTTTCTCACCACAAGATACTTGTTGTAAGTGTTCTTGGCTCTGTCCTTGCCTACACGCTTGGCAAAGGCTGCGTTCTCCTTGTCGAAAGCTCTGAGCAAGGTCTCGTATTCGGTGCCTATGCCTTGATAGGCGTTTCTCACCATTTCAGCGGTAACGAACGCCTCACGGTCGGAAAGGCGTTGGTAATGCTTGGCGATTTGAGCCTTGATGTTGTCAAGCGCAAAGTTCACCTCCTTGGCTTCCTTGCTCTTGCCAATGGCTCTGTTGCCCTTGGCATCCCAGATAGCCTTGGTCACGCTCTGCTTGCAACTGAACTGTGCGATAGTTCCGTTGATTGTCACACGTCCCATGATAGGGACAATTCCGTTTCTCTCCTTGCTTCCATTTACATAGAAGACTGTCTTGAAAGTGCATCTCATAATTCTTACTTTTTTGTTCGGTGCAAAATTAAACTATGAGAGCTGCATGACAAAACCAAAACTTACGCAGAATGGGGAAATATGAACCGTCACCGTTAAAAATGCTTATTAGGGCGTTTCTGCGAGGTAATGATTTGAAAGCGTTTCTATTTCTCCAATCTGCGTTTTTCGCTATTCCTCGTCTATGCCACTTAATGCCAACAACAGCCACAACCACTTGAAACTCAAAATAAAAGCATCATTCTGCTATATTTTGCTTTTTTAGGCGTTATTTTTGTTCAAAATCTCTTCTTAGATGTCCGATTTTTCAATTTCATACGTCTATAGAGTGTTAAGGTTATGAGAACAGAAGAATTCAACCATATCATCCTACCGATGCGCAGCAACTTGAAAGCGTATGCGCTAAGGTTGACTGAGAGTGACGACAATGCCGAAGACCTCGTGCAGGAAGTCATGCTCAGGCTGTGGGACATACGCCAGAATATCAAGGCAGAAGATAACCTCAAGGCGCTCGCCATCACCATCATGCGCAACAAGTTTTATGACCAGTGCAGGCATGAGGAGCGGAACTTCACCACCGACAAGGTAATGGAAGTACCCATAGAAGACCGGCGGGCAGAGCAACGGGACGAGGTAAACCTCATCAAACAGATAGTGGCACAGCTTCCGCCCTTGCAGCAGCAGATATTCCGCATGAAGGAGATAGAAGGCTATACTGCCGATGAAATCATGCAGATAACGGGATGTACTGCCGATAATCTCCGAAAGAATCTCTCCCGAGCCCGACTCAAAATCAGAGAGACCTATATGAATATCGTGAAACAGAACAGAACAAAATAAAGAAGGAGGAAAAGTTATGAATGATGAAATAAAAAGAATACAGAACTTGCTCGACAAGTATATGGATGGTGCCACATCCAATGAGGAAGAGGCAACGCTCAGAAAATATTTCGAAGAGCATGCCAATGATATTCCGGAAGAATGGGAATCCTACCGCGCCCTCTTCAGCTATATCGGATTCGAACAGATGAATCTTTCTCAAATTCTAAAAGGAGAAGAAGAGAAGGAGGAGGATTTCGAAAAAAAAGATATCGAGAAGGAAGAAATCCCAAAGAAGGAAGCTTCTCGCAGCAGATGGCTCAAATATTTCGGCACTTCTGTGGCAGCCGCCGCTATCATCGCATTCCTGATTGTGGGCATCCAGAAGATAGCCCAGCCTCAACCTGAATGTTATGCGGTTATCGATGGAAAGGTTTATACCGACCAGGAGTTCGTTCATAACGAAGCCCTGGATGCCCTGGAAGATGTTTCGGCAGATTCCGAAGATCCATTCAGTGCCCTGGATATGATGAAACAATAAATTCATCTTTTAGATGAAACAATCAAACTATAAAGTATAATATATATAATAAGGTATAGAATATGAAACGATGCAACTTGATAAAACGCTTCTTCATCGGACTGCTTCTTATCGTGGTAGCCTCGATTTCGGCTAATGCCCAGGAGGGGCTGTACGTAAAAAGTATATTCCAACGCTTCGGGCACGCCAAGGGATGCAAGATGGTTACGATGCAGAATACGCAACTCAAAGGTTACAAACTCAAGATATACAAGAGCCTGGTATATAAGTACCATGCCACGGAAATAGCCCACTATCTGAAGTCCGACCGCAAGGCTGCAAAGAAAATCAGAGAGGTGGTGGAGAATGGCAAGATGGTGAGCGGCTATTACATGATGGCACCCTTGAGCAATGGCGACAACCGCTTCATCCTCTTCAGCAATCCGAGTGAAAGCAAGGGAACCGTGATTTATATCGAAGGCGACCTGTCGCCCGAAGACATCATGAAACTTTGCTATTCCAGAAGATAGAAACAACATTTTCCTTCAGGAATCCTCTCAATAAGAATAAGAAACAACATAAAATATAGTATTATGAATATCAAAAACGTAATGATGATGGCTGCCATGATGCCAGCCTTCGCCCTTGCTGAAACCAACAGCAACAGTGCACCAGCCTCTGTAGAGGCTAACGACACCACAATCAGAGTGAACGACCAGAACATCGTCATCAAGCAGGATGGCGAACAGACTTCTGTGAAGATATATAAGATGAACGGCAATGAGATGACCAAGATTTCAGAGACCCAATTCGTAGATGGTCAGGAAGTAGAAAAGGTATTTGTCACCTCGCCTTTCATCCCTCAGACTTTGAGCAAGCGCAAGCGCAGTCTGGAGAGTCATTATCCAACCTTCTTCTTCGGCTGCAGCCAGTTGCCAGGCAGCAGGGGAAGCATGGGAGGCAACAACGAGATGCACAGTCGCGACTCCAAGTCGTGGGAATGGGGCATCACCCTCACCAGTCTCTGCTTCCGCCTTTCCAACGAAATGGCACTCACCTCCTCTCTCTCCATCGGACAGGTACACCACCATTTCAAGGACAATTACGTATTAAGCACCGAAAACGGGGTATCGGCAATGACTCCGATAGAAGGCGAGACGCTGAAGAAAAGCTATATCAGCTACAATGTACTCCGCCTGCCTATCATGCTGGAATGGCAGAAGCGCATAGGATGCCATGATGCATTCCTGGCTTTAGGTCCATCAGTAGAATACCGCTGGCACGAGCATTCCCGCTACTTCATCGGAAAGCACAAGCATACCGAAACGGGCGATATCAACCTCAACCCTATCGGCCTGAACCTGGAAGCCCGTGCCGGCTACTCAGGAGTGATGCTCTACGCCCGTGCCGGAGTAACCCCGCTGCTCAACAAGACCAAGGCTCCCGAGTGCTACCCGATGACCATCGGCTTAGGATTTAGATTATAACATAGCTGCAATGTAGCAGAAATATAGCTGTAATGTAGCAAAACATAACTGAAACTGTCCCCATCTGAAACACCCATTCAGATGAGGACAGTTTTTTATTCTGCCAAATTCAGGAATGAGATTACGCACACCTATCGCCACTTTTTGCTATTTATCGCCTTAATTTAGGCTATAGTAACAGAGAGGACTTTGTTATTTATTTTAGCTCAATCTCCATATTTTTATTTGGCACGAAGGACATGTTTCCTTCATAACATGGCTTGGCTGAATCATATTTACCCGAAAAATCAGAACGATATACCATCACATGACAAGTTCCGGAAGCTAAGTTCGACAGATTGAAACTTACATTATAGTTGCACATACAGTCTGCCTCAATCGTGGAATCTCCCAAAGGAATCAACACAATACGGATTTCTCCGTCTTGTGAACATACTTGAGGGCTAAATCCATTTACTGCACAATTTTCCTGAAGGTCTGTCACTTGAAAATGAGCAATACCTTTTGCATCAACAGAAACCAACATCTTTGCAGACTTTTCTTTTTCTGCTTTATAATATTCAGGACGACTTTCTGTTGCTGAGAAGGAAGAAATACAGCCAGAGTTTACCACATCACTCATTCTTACCTGCTCCATGATATTCTGTTCCGTTGAACAAGCTCCCATTGCCATAGCAGCCATAACTAAAAATACAACTTGTTTAACCATAACTATATCTATTTTTAATTTTGAATTGAACGAATTGACTCAATCAACTTATAAGTATCGATTATTGCTTCTAACGATTGTTCCGAGGAACTCTTTCGTTTCTCTACTGCATCGACAAAACTTTTGATGGTATCAAAGTAGCCTTGCGTAACTATCTGATTGTTATGGATAGTTGGCACGAAGTTATTTCTGTCGAACAAATGAACATCGACCCTCTTTCGTTGAAAAACTTTCTCGACAGGTACACCCATCAACGTAGATTGCTTACCTTTATATATCAAACTCTCCATCTGCTCCATTTCAAAGATACCAGATGAAGTGTTTACCGTCATGCACTCTTTTGCATCATTCCAGGAATAACCAGTTGACAGTTCTAAAACACCTGTAGCTTTTTCGTGTTCGAGTACCAACATAAGTGTATGATGCTCTATCCAGCCAGCAAACTTAACTTCTGCCTTTCCGAATAGAAACGTCACGTAATCCAATGGATGAACGAAAAGTTCCAACATCGCATCACCTTCAGGATATGACCCTGTGAGATATTTGAGATTGTAGCTCATTCTTCCCTTACTCTTCTGTAATTCCTTTTTTAGGATACGGATGACGGGGGCATTCCGCTTTTGCAATCCAACAGTTACTTGCGGAAAGCTGGCCGCTTTTCTCATTCCGATTAGTTGCAACAGTTCGTTTTCACTCTGGCATGGAGGTTTTTCTATAAATAGAGCCTTGCCACTCTTGATAACCTTCGAAGCTATCGTGAAATGAGATTGTGGAGAAACCGACACAAACACGCCCTTAATGTCATCATCATGCAAAATATCATCCAAAGATGTTGTTGCACAGACATTGGGATAAGCCGCTTCTATGAACGGTAACTTGTCTTCTGACTTGCAGCAAATATATTTCAATGGAACATGAAGATAGTTCAGAACAGGGTACAGATTATTTGTACTATGGTTACCAATGCCCACAAAAGCATAATTGCCACCATATATCTGCTTAAACTGCCTCATGCTCCTTATCCGCTTATAACGTTCGATGATGTTCTTTATATATTCCATTAGCTATTAATTCGATTTATGTATTCCCTATATGTTTCATTAACGTTGTTTGTCCATTGATATTTTCCATAAACGACTTGAATAAGCTTTTTTGGCAGAAATCTTTCAAGGTTTCGCAGCAATATCAAATCATATTTTCGATGGAAGTTGATCCAACAGGCATTGCATTCCTTCGAATATCTGCATTGCTCCTTATGTGCGAATCTCGAATTGAATATATCATCCAGCGAATGTGTATGGATGTTGCCAAGCTTCACATCGAGATTCTGGCATAGTGGAACATCGCCATTCGAGTGAATCACCAATTCGCTAAAGATACTTTGGCAACGCAACCTGATATTACCGTTTCGCCATTCTTCATACAAGGCTACAAAATCAAAATTTTCTTTTGTATCATGTATGTTTTGAGGTATGTTTTGAATGTAATTTTCAAAATCTACGGAAAGAAGCTCTGCAGTAGTATCAAAGAAATCCATCGTTCCATAAATTCCGATTCTCACGTCAATGTCATATTCCTTTGCCACCTCTATGACATATCTCATATCAGAAAAGGAATTCCAGGGTGACAGGCAGAACATGAGGGAGATAGGAACCTCATCTCTCACCGCTTTCACAACCTCTATTACCTTATCATGCCCATTGCATCCTCTCATGCTCTTGTATGTTTCCTTATCACCATCAAGAGATACATACAAATGAGCAGGATGAAACTTTCTCACGGCATCTATCACTTTTTGGGGATTTAAGCAGTTGGATAGTAATGTATAATTGGGATGGTTCTCCTTAAACCACTCCATTATTACATCTGCCTCAGGATGAAGCAGGAACTCCCCACCTTCTAATCCAACAACCGTATGCTGAGAGAGGCATTTACTGCGCATAATTTCCCTGATATCTTTAAAAGAAAGATGCTCTACTGGCTTTTGCCAAATTGAGCAATGCTTGCAACGGGATTGGCATTTTGTTGTGGAATACAACATTAGCGTACTCAGCATCTTGTGCCGAGGACGTAACATATTGTTGAGGTACATAACCCCATTTCGTATATAGTCTTTTGTCTTGTACATTCGTCTTTAGAAACTTTTGTGTTTCTACTATTAAAGATACACCAAAAGTTCTAAAGACTGCATGGGACATTGTTTTTACCATGTAAACCTGATTCCGAATGGAACGGTAATGGTAAATGGATGTTTTGTCCAAATTGTACGAGTAGTACTTCCATTAGGTATGTGCCAACTGAATGTTGGTTCCAGATAAACACCCCAATTATTCGCAAAATTATATTGTAATCCGACACCCGTACCAACTGTCCATTGGAATGGTGGGGTAAAATGCCAGCTATCTGAATATGGAACTACAGTTCCTGTTACATATTGTTCATCTGTCTTGCCAGATAAAGGTATGTTCAGGATGATACCTGCGGAAGTGTATGCTGTCCATCTGTTTGCGCCAAACCACTTGTATGACAAACGCAAAGGAATACCCAAATAATGATTTTTCTGTCGCTTTTGTACATAGTAGTCATCCTCACCTAATATGAATTCAGACTTCAGTAGGGAGTATAGAAGGCCTGTCTCTACATTCCATTTTCTATTGATAGTCTTAGTCATGGACAATCCAAATGTGATAGGTTTGTCATGATACTCATGCTCTACGATTTTTCCACCGTTTTTAATGTTATTGATATTGTTCGTATTGTTGATGGCGATTTCCATAAGAGCCTTTTCTGCCTCCGACATATTGCCATGTGCATTCTGCTGTAGATATCGAGAATATTCCTCCCAAGTTGAAAACATTTGTGGTCCTGAAGGTTGAGGTCCATCAGTAATATCTTCACCCTTATTGCCCACAAGTATCTTATAAGCAGTCTGAGCCAATGCAGAACCCAAAGAACCCATAGCAAGCAGTTGCCACTTGCTTTCGTAATTTGACGCAACTTCCTTTGCTATAAATTCTTCTAACTTAGGAACAGCATGTTTTATTGTATCGAGTGATACGGTATCTTTTTCTATTGCCATTACAACATTGATTGTCGAATCAGTCTTTTCATAATTAGTTTCGACATCAGTTTTGAAATCAGTTTCATGATCTGTTTGAATGCCAACAGAATCAACAACAATGTAATCCGACAATTTCATTTTGCTCGGACTTGCCGTTGCTATTATATTCTTGTCAACCACAGGAGATTGGGTAGTTGGCTGCACAGTTACACGATCAACAGAACGCTTTCCCTTGGCAGCATCATTTATATTGGCTACAGGTTGTTGCTCCTTTTCCGTACTTCTCTTCCAAAACAGATATTTATATATAGGTATGCTGACGAGCAATATGGAAATGACAGTCAGCATTCGCCTGTTTATCATATTACGCAACAATCCCTTTGCTCTTGTCAATTGTGATGATGAACTGTGTGGCTCAATACCAAGCTTTTCTGCAATTTCTTTATGCGAAAAGCCGTCAATGACAGCCATTCTGAACACGTTGCAGTATCCGGAAGGCAACTTGTCGATAAGCTCAAAAAGTTCTTTTTCTTCCAATTTGGAATCAGAAGTATAAGAACTTTCCACATCAAACCCATCCCCAATTTCCGAGAAAGATAGCACTTGTATCTTACGCTTCCTCTCTAAATATCGCAAGGATACATTTTTAGTAATGGCAACAAGCCATTCCCCAAACTTTGAAGCATCCTTTAGCTTTTCCAAAGAATAATAAGCTCGTATAAACGATTCTTGGACGAGGTCATCCACCGTGTCCTCGTCCTCTTGGGTAATTTTTATGCAAGCGTTTCTCATCCTTTGAGAATACGCATCATAAACTGTTTTCAAGGCGTCAGTATCACCTGCCTTTACTCTTTCTATCAGCTTTTCTATCTTCATGTTGGGTGTGCGATATTGTGCACAATATATATAAGATACGTGAAAAAGCGAAAAGACTGCATAAGAATTTGTTAAAAACATAAAAATAAAATAGACCTAATGAACAAGAGATGGTTCACACAGCCAAATTAAGTAACGAATCACAGCCAAATTGGGTAACGAATCACAGCCAAATTAGGTAACGAATCACAGCCAAATTGGGTAACAAAATACAGCCAAATTAAGTAAAAATATGCCGTCAAATTTGGTAATTCCAAGATTTTATCGTATATTTGCAGCCGAAACAAAGGAGATTCAATATGAAAGAATACAAGAAAAGAATTGCAGATAAACTATTGGAATACAGACTCGAAGAAGTTGGAGCCGTATTGATAGAAGGTCCAAAATGGTGTGGAAAAACTACCACAGCAGAACAAAAGGCCAAAAGCGTGCTATATATGGCAGATCCAGACAACCAAAACAACTATCTGGAAATGGCAAATTTAAAGATAAAAATGCTCCTGAAAGGAGAAAAACCACGACTCATTGACGAATGGCAAATCATACCGCAAATCTGGGATGCCATCCGATTTGAAGTGGACCATCAGGGTGAGGAAGGCTTGTTTATCCTCACTGGATCTGCCGTACCTGCATCTTCCGAAAAAATACATCACACGGGTACAGGACGTTTCGCCTGGATTACCATGCGACCTATGTCATTATGGGAATCGGGAGAATCTACAGGTGAAGTTAGCATCAGCGAACTGTTCAAGGGAAATGCAAACCTGGAAGGTTTCAACAAATTGAAACTGGAAGACATCGCCTATCTCGTCTGCAGAGGTGGATGGCCTAGTGCCACTACCAAGAACCCAAGAGCCGCTTTGCGACAGGCTTACGACTATTATGATGCGGTGGTAAAGACTGATATTTCAAGAGTGGATGAAATCAGCAGAAACAGCGAACGAACTAAGCTGCTTCTGCGTTCATACGCCCGTTCACAAGGTGGCCAAGTAAGTATCGGAGCCATAAGACAAGACATGATGGAAAACGATGATGAGACACTGGCAGACAAGACTGTACAGAGTTACATCGGTGCACTCAAAAAAATCTTCGTCATAGAGGACATGCCTGCCTGGAATCCGAACCTTCGCAGCAAGACTGCCATCCGTTCGGCTGAAACCCGATATTTCGTTGATCCATCCATTGCGGTGGCTGCTTTAGGTCTAGGTCCTGATGATCTCATCAACGACTTGGAGACTTTCGGTTTGCTTTTCGAGACCCTATGCGTCCGTGATCTTCGTGTATATGCTGATGCCATCGACGGCAACGTATATCATTACCGCGACAAGAACGGTTTGGAATGTGATGCAGTTATCCATCTCCGCAACGGCTCATACGGCCTCATCGAAATCAAGCTGGGTGGTGCACAAGCCATCGAAAAAGGAGTCTCTACGCTAACTGCTCTTGCTGACAAGATAGACACGACCAAGATGAAAGCTCCATCTTTCATGATGGTACTTACCGCTGTCGGCGACTATGCTTATCGCAGAGAAAACGGAGTATATGTGGTACCTATCGGCTGCCTGAAAGACTAGTTTGGGATGGGATACAGACTCAAAAATCCTATATATAATAAAAATTGCTCCTATATATAATAAGGTGTAAACCCATCAAAGCAGCTAAAAAACACTCGAATACCACAAACGTGGTAGCAGGAATACTACTCATATGCTATTTCAGAATCCAGAAAATCGCCGTACCTTTGCAGCGTCAATCAGAACAAACAGCATGATGACTTTCAGAAGGACATCAGAATGTCTTTCAGAGAGAGAACATCAATCTGATTTCTGGGCGACAGATTTATATAAATGAATAAGATTGAATATTAACGTAAAATTAAAGAAAGGACATAGATTATGAGTACAGAAAAGAAACTTCGCTTTGAGACACTTCAGTTGCATGTAGGTCAGGAAAATCCAGATCCAGCTACCGACGCTCGTGCGGTGCCTATCTACCAGACCACAAGTTACGTGTTCCGCAACTCTCAGCACGCTGCCGATAGATTCGGACTCCGTGACGCTGGTAACATCTATGGTCGCTTGACCAACTCTACTCAGGGTGTATTCGAAGACCGTGTAGCTGCCCTCGAAGGTGGTGTAGCAGGTTTGGCTGTCGCTTCTGGCGCTGCCGCCGTTACCTACGCTCTGCAGAACATCCTTCAGAACGGCGACCACATCGTAGCTGCCGACAACATCTACGGTGGTACTTATAACCTCATCACTCATACATTATCCACACAGGGTGTAAGCTACACCATCGTGGATCCTCGCAACTTCGAGCAGGTAGAGGCTGCTATCCAGGACAATACCAAGGCTCTCTATGCTGAGACCTTCGGAAATCCGAACTCAGATGTAACCGATATCGATAAGTTGGCAGAGATTGCTCATCGCCACAACATCCCTTTGATTATCGATAACACCTTCGGCACCCCATACCTCATCCGTCCTATCGAGCACGGAGCAGATATCGTGGTTCACTCTGCTACCAAGTTCATCGGCGGTCACGGTTCATCTCTCGGTGGCGTCATCGTAGATGGCGGTAAGTTCGACTGGAAGGCAAATGCCGACAAGTTCCCTACTCTCGCTAAGCCAGACCCATCTTATCATGGCGCCGTATTCGCAGATGTAGCCGGAGCAGCAGCCTTCGTAACCCGAATCCGTGCGGTCATCCTTCGTGATACCGGTGCAACCATCTCTCCATTCAACGCCTGGATTCTTCTTCAGGGCTTGGAGACATTGAGCCTCCGTGTAGAGCGTCACGTTCAGAATGCATTGAAGGTAGTAGAGTATCTGGAGAATAATCCTAAGGTGGCTAAGGTCAATCACCCAGCCGTTCCTTCTCATCCAGACCACGAGCTTTACAAGAAGCTCTTCCCTAACGGCGGTGGTTCTATCTTCACCTTCGATATCAAGGGCGGCGAGAAAGAGGCATGGGAGTTCATCGACCACCTGCGCATCTTCTCTTTGCTGGCTAACGTAGCCGACGTGAAGTCACTGGTTATCCACCCAGCAACAACCACCCACTCTCAGTTGAGCCCAGAGGAGTTGGAGGAGCAGCACATCTATCCTTCTACCGTTCGATTGAGCATCGGTATCGAGAACATCGACGACCTGATTGAGGCACTCGATGAGGCATTTACGTATGTGAAGTAATTTCAGTGTTGAATGTTGAATGTTAAATGTTGAATTGCCTGACGGACAATAACGGCATTCAACATTCAACACTCAACATTAAAATTCAACATTCAACACTCAACACTCAACACTTAACATTAAAAAAATCATTATGGCAAAGATATATAAACAGATTACTGATTTAATCGGTAAGACCCCATTGGTAGAATTGGGTAAGTATTCAGCATCCAAGGGTTTGGAGACTCCTGTGATTGCCAAGGTAGAATTCTTCAATCCTGGCGGAAGCGTAAAGGATCGTATCGCCCTTGCGATGATCGAAGACGCTGAGCAGAAGGGCATTCTGAAACCAGGTGCCACCATCATCGAACCAACCAGCGGTAACACGGGTGTAGGCCTGGCTCTGGTATCAGCCGTAAAGGGCTATCACCTCATCCTCACCATGCCTGAAACCATGAGTGTGGAGCGCAGAAACCTAGTAAAGGCTTACGGCGCAGAAGTAAGATTGACCAGCGGTAAGGACGGAATGCCTGGTGCCATCAAGGCTGCCGAGGAGCTCCGTGATTCCATTCCGGGTTCCGTGATTCTTGGACAGTTTACCAACCCAGCCAATCCTGCCAAGCACTATGCCACAACAGGACCAGAAATCTGGGCAGATACCGATGGCGAGATTGATATTTTCGTAGCCGGTGTAGGAACAGGTGGAACCATTTCGGGTATCGCCAAGTACCTGAAAGAGCAGAATCCAAACGTGAAGGTGATTGCCGTAGAACCTGCCACATCGCCTGTATTGAACGGCGGACAGAGCGGTCCTCACAAGATTCAGGGCATCGGTGCCGGTTTCATTCCAGAGACTTACTCTTCAGAATATATCGATGAGGTATTGGATATTCAGAACGATGATGCCATCAAGGCAGGTCGTGACCTGGCTCAGAGCGAGGGTCTCTTGGTAGGAATCTCATCAGGTGCTGCCGCCTTTGCAGCCACCGAGATTGCGAAGCGTCCTGAGAACAAGGGCAAGAAGATTGTAGCCCTCTTGCCAGATACAGGTGAGCGTTATTTAAGCACTGTACTCTACGCTTTCGAGGAGTATCCATTGTAATTCACAATCGGATATTTTCTGATGGAAGCAAAATCTATCATAATTTCCCCAACCAGCTTTCCCATAGCAGGTTGGGGATTTTTATTTTTCGGAACTTCATATATATTTGCAAATGCGATACCACCCCAATTCCTTCTGCAACTTGCGAGAATCGAGTATAAATTCTAGCCTTTATCATTTAAAAGATTTTAAAAATCAATAAATATCATTACGAGTTCCCATAGTGGGAACTCTCATTTATTTTATTTTTTCTATCTTTGCAAAAGATTACCACTTTGGAGGCGCCACGACAAAAACAGTAATTTGTGGATCTCTACTTCCGAAAGCCAACGGAGGCGGAGACAGGGGAATTTGTGTCCGAAGCCAAAGAGCGATACCAAACATCTTCTGCTCTGTTTACGGTGACACGATGACACTAGTTTTTCAACTTTTCGCCTCGCACGCGGGCAGGCAGGAACTTTCGGCTTGATTTTTCCTGCCTGCCCGCGCGAGAGTAAATCTTCAGAAATCACTGTCATAAGTGTCACCCTGTCATCCAGAAGCAGGTTACTTCCGAATCAAAAGTCAAAGACTTACGGTGCAAAAGTCAGTCACTTACGACGCAAAAGTCAGGGACTTACGCCCCGTAATCCCCTGGCTTACGAACCGCAATCCAATCATAAAGCCCTTAAAAATCAAACAAGCCAGGCATTTAGAAGTGATACCAAGCAAGGCATGTAAAAGGGCTTACAAACACCAGAGCAAAGAGAATCTATGAAAAAGTATGAGCAACTGTGAGCAAGTATGAGCAACTGTGAGTTGCCTCCTCACCGATTTCGTATCTTTGCATTGTGATTCAGAGATACTCAGCGGTTCCAATCAGCAAGCTATAGTAAGGCGTCCCCATAGCAAGCTATCCCCAGGCGGTCCCATCCCGCACAGCCATGGCAAAGACCGCTTTGATGTGATTTGATAGCCAACCAGCCAGGTATTAAAAAGAGAGTGGATTTGCGACAACCAGTTCCAATATGAAATAAGGTATAAGCTCGGGGAGGAATGAGTTTGAACCAATCGTCAAAGTTTAAAGAATACTAAAAGATTCTCTTTCGCTTGAAAATTTCTTTTAAAATGCCTATATTTGCAATGCCGTTAGTAATGGCGGCAGACATAAAGAGGTAGCAACTACGCTTAGTTCGGACTGAGAATCTGGACAGTTCGCAGTACACAAGAATGACAGTTCCAGTTGTTTGCCCCAATATGTATACTAATATCCATCCCGCTTCTGTGGGATGGGTATCTCTATTTAGTTAATTTTGCAACCGAATTATCAACCCAGTCTGAGTAACATGGATTCATATTCTGGAATCATCATAGAAGAAAGTAGAAGGTCTGAGCAATTTTCAGACTTTACTCCCATACCTTGCAAAGGTTTCAACATTCTTTGCAAGGCAAAGCGCTATGGCAGATGGTGGGTACTCAAAGGATTGAAGGAGCCATATCGCCAAGACGAAAACTACAAGAACCTGCTGCACAAAGAGTTCGATATCCTCATATCCCTGCAGCATCCCAACATCGTATCAGCCTACAGCATGGAAGAAATACCGGAAATGGGTACCTGTATCGTAATGGAATGGATAGATGGTATCACGCTGGAACACTGGAGCGGTAGGAAGACTGAGGGAGAAGACCTCTTCCTCCAGTTGCTTGATGCTGTGCATTACATCCACGCCAAGCAGATAGTACACAGAGACTTAAAACCTTCCAATATCATGATTACCCATAACGGCAATCATGTAAAGCTCATCGATTTCGGACTTTCAGATACCGATGACTTTGCCATTCTCAAACAGCCTGCCGGCACACCGGGCTACATCTCACCTGAACAGATTGTATCCCAACAGGCAGACATCCGCAACGACATCTTCAGCATCGGTTGTATCCTGGAAAAGATACTTCCAAGCAAACCCTATACTGCCATCATCAAGCGCTGCAAGGCTCCCATAACCCAGCGATATGCCAATGTTGACGAACTCAAAGCCGATTTCATGGCTCGCAGAAACAGCCATCCATCCGGTATCAAGCGTATCGCAATCGCAGCTTTGGTCTGTATCATCTTATTAGGTTTCATCAGTTATCCTTTACTGAATCAGCAGGAAAAGAGCATTAGCATCACCCCGGCACATCACGAAGCCAAGAAGGATACTGTCATCCGCCAGCAAGCCAAGAAGCCTGCCCCACTTTCCAATGGCCAGAAATCCCTGCAGCCAACAGCTACCGAGCCATCTTCTGCATCACAGGCACAAGCCGCCGAACTCATATCAGAAGGCAAGAAGACAATCGACAAGATGTGGAAGGAATCCGGCATAGACACCATCCGTTCTGTAGAGAAAAAGAGCGAGGCATTCTATCGGTTTATAGATAAGAGCAATGATTTCATCACGACCACTTATCCGCAGACATTCTCTAAAGACATCGCCGGCAGCAAGAAGGCAGACATCATCTACGAGCTGTCCTCTTATACCTCTGAGAGATATGTGAAACCCACCTTGTCGAGATTTCAATCTTCCAAATAATGCTCTACGATGATGCCGTTCTTCTTACCTATGACGTAAGTAACCGGTTCATCATCTCCATGTTTCCAAGCATGGAGATAAGCAGGCTCATGATTGATAAAATGACGGCACTCGAAAGTATCATCTTTCGCCAATCTGGTATTTTCTGATGATACTACCTTGAAACTTCCGTTTCCCTGATACCTGATGATGCAGGTTCTGTCGGGCAGCCAGGAAAGTTTGAGCATCTGTCCCTCATAAAGATCATCGCATGAAATTTCCTTGTCTATAACCATCTGACTCTGCTGCTCTCCCGTCCCTTGCGACAATCCGAACTCCTCAAAGTCTGCATAACCGAGAAAATTAGCCAGCACATTCTTGGTAAACTTGCTGGCAGAAACCCCTTCGCTCACGTATCCCCAGAATCGTCGCAGCGTAGAGGCACTCACCCTTTGCTGGGTACGTTCCTCCACCTTTTCGCTCAACCAAGCGAAGTCGCGGGGCACAACCATCTTGCGCCCCACCATTTTTTCTATCATTTCACGTAATATCTGTTCCATGCTGCAAAGATACTGAAACAAATCCAAGCAACACACAAAAAAGCAAATATTTCCACTAAAAACGCCCTATATTTTGAACTTGGAACGGAATGGAACGCTGAAAAAGCAGAAAAAACACCTATTTTTGCAAAAAAATCAGCTCACAATGAACAACTTTAGAAAAAAAATGGTATATTTGCAGTGCTGTTCTAAACAAGCAGCAGACATGTTAAGGAAACAACCATGCTTGGTTCGTACTGAGAATCTGGACAATTCATTGTACACAAGAACGAAGACAAAAGTTGTTCACCCAACCGTGTATTATTGTATCCATTCCGCTTCGGCGGGATGGGTATCAACATATACCCATTGGTGTGAGCTGATTTTCATTCTTTGTGTACAGGTAGTCCAGAACCTTCAGAACAGAATGAAATTGGTTCGCACCTTTTTTTGTGTCTAAAAATGAAATAACAAACAAGTAAATGATTAGCTTATGGAAAAATTAGAAAATACAAAGCCAGAAAAGCTACTGATAGCCATCAGCGCATTAGGCAATCATGGCAAGACACTAAGTGCTACCAGATTGATAGAACTTTTAATTTCACATCGTGAAGGATGGCTTTATGATAGCCGTTCCATCAATCTCAAGAAAGAGCAACTGGCTATTCTACAACGCAATGGAACGGCAGAAATTGCAGTTATTACCATTGGTGATGGAGTCGATAGTAGATTTGAAGATTGGTATAATATTGTAGCAAGCATTCCAACTATCAAAATCATCGTTGGATGTTGTCGTACAAAACATGGGACATTCGCCTATCTCAAAAATTTTGCAAGGACTCATCAATATACAATGGTTGTAACGCATCCATATTTTCAAGAGATGCCTGTTTTGACTAAGGGTTCACCTATTGCAAACTATTGGAACGCAATTTTTGCAAACCATCTATTAGATATGATACATTTACACTTGTAAACGATATTGGGAATAATAACAATTAAAAACAAGAAGAATATGAAAAAGATTTATCTAATCATGATACTCTTCTTTGCGACAGCATCGGGAGTATTTGCACAAACAACCAACATTGTCACCCTCATGCTAAAAGCCAAGTCTGGCGAAGCAGAAGCACAGAATGCTCTGGGCGAAGCATATTATGATGGGAAAGGGGTTACGGAAAATTTAACTGAAGCTGTAAAATGGTTCACAAAAGCTGCAGAACAAGAAAATGCTAAAGCAGAATACAACTTAGGCGACTGCTATTACTATGGCAATGGAGTACAATACAGGGACCGTGGAGAAGCCGTAAAATGGTATACAAAAGCGGCAGAGCAAGGAAATGCTGATGCACAAAACGACTTAGGATACTGTTATAAATTTGGCGAAGGAGTAGACAGGAATCTTAAAAAAGCCGTAGAGTGGTATACAAAAGCGGCAGAACAAGGACTACCTTTGGCACAATGCAACTTGGGAATCTGCTATGAAAATGGCGATGGGGTAGAAAAGAACCTTGAAGAAGCCGTGAAATGGTATACAAAAGCAGCCAACCAAGAATATGCGCGGGCTCAATACAATCTGGCACTTTCCTATGATAAAGGCGAAGGTGTAGCTAAGAATGATTCGGAAGCTATGAAATGGTATCTCAAAGCGGTAAAAAACAATTACCCACAAGCAGCCTATTATTATGGTGCAATGCTCTTAGCGGGTGACAAGCAAAAGGGTGTAACAAAAAACATACCAGAAGGAGTCAAATATTTGCGCAAGGCAGCTGATCTAAAAAACCTTGATGCAATTCAGGCTTTGGTTGGTGCCTATTGTTTGAAAATGGAAGGTGAGAATGATTTTGGCATTAGCAAATATCTTTCTTACGCTGACTTTGTTAAGTATCTGAAAATTGGTGCAGAACAAGGAAATCAAGACATGAAAACTATTCTGGCCAATTTACCAAATTATAAATCAAGGATAGCACAAGAAAAAAGTCTTGTAGCGAAATATGGACAGAGAGCATACGACAACATCAAAAAGGGAAAGGTTTATATAGGTATGCCAGAAGGTATCCTTACTGAATTCAAGACTTTTGAGACTGATGGTAGCAGATATCAAATGTACAAATACAATGGTCCTTACAGAGACTTAGTTGGTACTTACAAACAATATATCCCTTCCTATGCACTCCGACTGGTCAATCTTCTTGGGCAGGTATTCCCTAGAATCGTAAAGGTTAGAAACGGAAAGGTTACAAATGTCATATATTAATAACATTATTAAGTGGACTCATAAAAGCATTACATTTATTATGAAGCATTCATTTTTACAAACATTAAGCATCACTTTTTCCTCTAAAATCGGAAAAAGTATCATTTTAGCAATATTCGTTATGCTAACAGGAAGCCCAACCTTCGGACAAGCAAGACGAGGCACTACACAAAAAGCCAATACAACAACTGTCACTAAGCCAAGCCCAAATTTGGTGAACGACTTTAACAAAAAAATCAAAAACCATTATTTCTTCAACAATAAGTCGAACAATAATGAGTGGGACATAGTATTCAAACCTGCTAATACTGAAGGAAAAGGCGGTGGAAATATCGTGATACCTATATCTAAACTTGGTCTCTCATTCTCATACAACATCACTGCAAACGGAAGTATCTATATCAAGATTGACAACGTCAAGATGAAGGAGGAGAAGATAACATGGCAAACTAATCCCGATGGGGTCATTTTAGAAGATCTGTTTTTCCAATTGCAGAGCGACTCACTTAAATACGATGAACTTGTAAATTGGAATCCAAACGAAGAGTCAGTTTACAACGAAGTCAATGAAATTGATAAAGTTGATGAAAAGCCATCTTTTCCTGGTGGTGAAAGTGCAATGAAGTCTTATCTGAACAGCAATGTAAAATATCCTGATGTAGCACAGGAAAATGGCGTACAAGGACGTGTAATCGTAGAGAGTATCATAGAGAAAGACGGCTCCATGTCTGACGTTAAGGTTATTAGAAGTGTTGACCCGTCACTTGACAGGGAAGCCCTGCGTGTTGTTAAGGCTATGCCGAAATGGACACCAGCAAAACTAAAAGGAATACCTGTACGAACCAAATGTACAACACCTGTCGTTTTTAGATTACAATAAGGATCTATACCCAAAACGGGAAAGTAGCTTCTATAAAGTGTAAATTTCAAATTACAAGACAATGAAAAAGAAACATTTTTTAATCATGATGTTTGTATGTTTCACAACAAGCATCACAAGTTGCTCAAACAACAAGAATAACAAGGAGGAGAATGGAATAGATTCAGTTGCCATAGCGCAAGCTAAAGCAGACAGTATTGCCAGATGCGATAGCATAGCTCGTGCTGATAGTATTGCAAGAGCAGACAGTATTGCTAAATCAAACAATTTGGCAGTAGGAATGTCTGTAAAGGAGGCATTACAGAAGCCTGGCGTCAAGAAAGATTATGCAGATGCATTTGATGGACAACACGAAGGAGATGCCTTAGTTTTGATACAAAACGGCAAGAAGTTTCTCACAAATGTTAGTTATCACATGAAGAACGGCTTTGCAGAATGTGATCATCTCAACTTTGACCTTTTGCCAGACAGTTATGAAGGTGACATCACTCTGGTTAGAGCCAAGGACTGTGCAGCATCCGCAAAAATTGTAAAGGAAATCAAATAACAAGCCTCATGAGACATTCTATTATCACAGCATTAGGCGTTTGCCTAGTCGCATCATTTACCGCCTGTGGCAACAAACAGACTAAAGATGCAGAAACCGTAGACAGTACGGCAATAAAAGACACTATCGTTTCCGAAAAAGTAGAGCCACAAGTGGACTCTACAAAAATCTTTAGCGACACAGTTGCACAAAGAGGGAAAATGGTATATAAGGTAACACGCCAAGTAGAAGACGACATCGTATATGATGACGAAAGAGACTTGGATAAGAGCACATTTACTGAGTCATTGCGCATTACCTTCAAGAACAATGGCAAAGTCAGCATCAAGGAAACCTTGCAAGACGACGCTACTTGGAGTGGAGAATGGGAAGCGAATGGCTATGACATAACCGTTTACGCCAACGATTTAGTCCTACGAGGTACCGTTTCCAAAGATTACAAGACACTTGAACTTTCCTCAGAATCTATCAGCAAAGTAAGTTGGACAGGTTCTAGAAAATTAAAACTTCAATAAACTTATTACATTCATGGCTTTCCTATTGATATAATAGCGAATTGCCATGAATGTTTTTTATTTTCCTCCTAAGAATAGTATCAGTTATGAAAACGGACATTAAAATACCGTTTACCGCAAAAACACAAAGTAAAGTATCGCAAAAATACAAAGTAAAATACCGTTAAAGCACAAAATAAAACACCACAAAAATACAAAATTATTTGTAGATTCCACTATTTATTACTATCTTTGCAAACAAAAACATATTGAACATGAAGTATTTAGATAGAATAGCAGACAGAATGCTCCAACTTCGTCTGGAAGCCTTTGGAGCAGTACAGATTGTTGGACCAAAATGGTGCGGAAAAACCACTACGGCCATGCAGCAGTCAAAGAGCGTAATCAAGATGCAAGATCCAGATAAGCGTGAAGGATATCTGGCGACGGCACGTACCAAACCATCCTTGCTGCTCAAAGGCGAAACGCCACGACTGATAGACGAGTGGCAGGTAGCACCAGTTTTATGGGATGCTGTTCGGAATACCGTAGATGAGCGAAACCAGAAAGGTCAGTTTATCTTAACCGGTTCTACAGTCGTCGAAGACAAAAACGGAGAAATCATGCATACGGGTACTGGCCGCATCTCCAAGATGCCCATGTATCCTATGAGCCTTTATGAGTCAAAGGAATCAACAGGCGCCATATCTTTACGTTTATTGTTTGATGACCCAACTTACGATATTGATGGATTGCAGTCAAACATGACCGTGGAGAAACTGATTTTCGCTGCTTGCCGAGGCGGTTGGCCAGCATCACTGGACGTCACTTCGCAGGAGGCACAATTACTGATAGCACAGGATTACGTAAATGTGATTTGCGATGAAGATATATCGAGGGTAGATGGCGTAAGAAGACAGCCAGCTTTGGCTCGACTCATCATGCGCTCTTATGCCCGGAACATCTGCACCCTCGTCAAGAAATCCAAGATGTTGGCAGACATCACGGTAGAAATGGAGAAAACGTCGATGCCAACATTTGATGATTATGTTTCTGCCCTGCAACGATTGTTTGTCATAGAAGATGTGGAAGCATGGTGTCCGGCAATCCGCTCAGCCGCTGCAATCCGTTCGGGAGCCAAGCGCTGCTTTGTAGATCCGTCCATAGCTGTTGCTGCTTTGGGTATGTCACCAAGAAGTCTGGAATTAGACCTTCGAACCTTTGGTTTCATATTCGAATGTATGTGCATTCGCGACCTGAAGGTATATTCGCAAGCCTTGGGAGGTAGAGTCTCTTACTATCACGACCGCTATGACCTGGAGGCAGACATAGTGCTTCATCTTGCAGATGGCCGCTATGCCTTGATAGAATGCAAGTTGGGTAGTCGGGAGATAGAAGATGGTGCCAAGCATCTCCTGCAACTACGGGATCTGATTCGTGAGAAGAACAAGACAGAGCATCAGATGCCACTCAGAGAACCAGACCTGCTGATAGTCATGACAGGAGGCGAAATGGCTTATACCAGAGAAGACGGAGTAAAGGTTATACCTTTGGCTACATTAAAAGACTAAGAAAAGGGCACTCATCCTTACCTCACTTAGGATACCACCGCCCTAACTACCTTTTTTAACATAGTTAGGGCGGACTTATAAGCCGCTAATTCAATAATCAAGCGCCAATACTTTTTTTCAAAATATTGGCGTTTTTTTTTGAAATTTTCCCTTCATATTACTATATTATAAAGGTATAACCAAAAAGAAAGAATAAAATGGCAAATAAAATGTCTATATGTATCATCAAATACACCTATACTCGATATGTAGGGGTGGATATCGAAAAATATACTCGGGGACTATTCGAGTATGTGAAGGAAGAGTTTGGGGAGTTTCAACCACAAATGTCAGAGCCTGGAACTATACCTGATATGCCAGACTATCTGGACATCGTGCTCTGCAAGAAGGATGGCAGCATCTTCTACGAAAGCGACATTCTGCGCCGTGCCGTCAACATTCCGCATGATTGTCAAATGGGTGGATTAGTATTGGAAATCTTTATCCAGAACTGCGATGGCACGAGATACAAAAAAAGACATGCATATCCCAAGCCTTGGGAGAACCATAAAGCTAACGGCAAGTCGGACATGAGAAAACTGAAAATTCATAAAACTATCACCAAAAGGAATCTTAACAATCAAGAAGGCAAAGACTCTGAAGGCATCAGAATACCTGAACTTAGATCTCAGATTCTCAAGTTTCATAAATTCTTAAAATAACCATCCCATGACATACGAAGAATTCAAGCAATTGGCTGAACATCCACAGCATCGGGATGTTCCTGCCATCTTCAAGCTCGAAGTTTTAGAAACAGAAGAGCTGGAGGAGAAAAAGCGTTCACATTATCCGAAATACAAGGTGAACACCTATTGTCCGCAAGCCTTCACTACAACTTTGGAGGAGGCAGAGAGACTGATGCACCAGGATGTCCTTTACCGCAAGAAGATGAAGGAGGAAGACGACTATCCGCTGGATACCTTCTGCTATTATATCTCGGAGATTCCGCTGGGACTGTTGCACTACGACCGCGAATGTCTTTCTGAAAGGATGTATGATGGGGAAGGAAAACTAATCGACCGGTCTTACTGCTGTTCGCGTTTCAGCATTTACTATCCCGGAGTCTGCGATTTGCCTGCATACGACCGTCATCCTGACGAGACCTTCCGAGGCAGAAACGCAGAACAGATTAGATTCCAGAAAGGTGACATCGTAGAAGTATATCGTGGCAATGAGGTGAAACTTGCCATCGTTGTCGGAACTCCGCTTACCACCGAATGGATCTGGGAGAGAAACCAGGCTGCCAAGGATAAAAGGGGATTGGATGAACTGCCATACGATGAGACGGATGACAGCTATACCGTGATAGATGGTCCCGGCTACGAATACCACGACCACGTTTCGTCGCTGTATGTCTTCGCCCCTCACTATCATGTGCCGCTCTATCCTCAGAGACGATTCAAGGGGTATTTGGAAAAGGCTGAGAAAAAGCAGAAAGAAGAGGAGGAGAAAGACAGGATCTTCCGCCAGGCTCACGATTGCTGCTTCAGCAACAAGGAACAAATAGAAAAATCTGAAAAGTGCGGCTGTTTCTTCTGCGGCGAAATCTTCTCGCCATCCGAAATCACGGATTACCTCCCTGATGAGCCGCCTACAGCTGAATGTCCCTTCTGTTATACCGACTCCGTAATAGGTGATGCCTCCGGCTTCCCTATCACCAAGGATTTCTTGAAGAAAATGAAGAAGAGATGGTTCTAGGCAAAACAAGAAAAATCGCCCTAACTACCTGTTTTTATACAGTTAGAGGGGTGCTATTAATAAAAAAGAAGCAGGATGGAAGACTGGTCCACCCTGCTATTTTTATTAGAATACCTTTACGAAACGGTCGATATCGATAGAAAGACCTACTGAGAAGGTGCGGCCGGTGGTCATCGCAGAACTCCAATAATAGTTCTTAGGCGTATAACCGAAAAGATTATCTACCGTGAAATTCAGATTGACGGCATCCAGGAATCGCTGCTGAAGCGTGAACTTCCACAACTGATAACTGCTGTCATGCTTCTCGATGTTCGTATCTGGAGAGGACAGGTATCTGCCCGACAGAGCGGCATTGATGCGATAGAACGAACAGAGCTGGCGATCGTAGTCGAGACGCCAGGTAGCTGAATGCGGACGAGGCTGGGAGAACTGGGAATCTACACTTCTGCCACCTACATGGAGATAACTGTAGTCGAGTTTCACACCTAGACCCATATCCGAACGGTACTGGGCACTGAAGTCGATGCCGCTCACCTCTACTCCATCCTCGTTGCAATAACGGGAAGCCACATCCGGCTGACCGGTTCCCGGGATATAATCGGCATAATCCTCGGTAGTGATGCGCTTATCATACTTATTATAATAACCCATCAGGGTAAGACTATACTGACCGGTAAAGAAGCCAGCATTCTTCACCCTTCCGGTATGCTCCAGCGCCAGGTTGTAGTTGTCGCTCTTCTCCGGCTTCAGATCCGGATTACCATAAATCATCTGCATGCCCGCCATATCAAAGCTCATATACATCTCCTTGAGGGTTGGGGCACGGAATCCGCCGGCATAGTTGGCACGGATGGAGAAACCCTTCCACTTGGTCATCAGAGCCAGACGACCGGTAGTGGCATGCTGGCTGGATGCAGAGTAGTAATCATGACGAAGACTTGCCACGATGTTCAACCACTGCAAAGGATTGTAATCGAACTGGGCGAAGGCATCGTATGAATTCTGATTCTTTGATTCATTATCCTCAAACTGATAGGTCGTGAGATAATCGTTCAGGAAATCTGCACCTACCGTCAATGTATTCTTGCCGAAGATATGGGAATAGAGGGCACGGACGGTGTTCTGACGGTTGGTATAATCGTGGTCGTGAGTACGCTCATCATTCACATATCGAGCCTTGTCATACTGGTCGAAGCCGTAAGAAATCTCCAGATTATCATTCTCCGAAAGATTCATCACGGTCTTCAGTCCGGCAGAATAATCCATGTAATGATCATCATAGTTGCTGCGCTTGCTGATACGATTGAAATAACCGCCACGACCTATCAGTTTTACCTTATCAGAGAGCTTGTAGGTAAGACGCTCCTTCACATTGAAGGTCTCTCCACCATAGATATGGAGGATGTTGGATTCTGTATCGAAAGGACTGGTAAGCTGAACCTCATCCGATGTGGTGCGCTGGATGCTGGTCTGCGAATTCCATTTTCCGGCATTGAAGCTGAAGCTTCCACCGTGGCGCCACTCCTTGTTGAAGTCGTTGTAGCGGGTATTGACATTGGCAGTCCAAGGCTCGCTGTTTTCACGGGAGATGATGTTGACAACTCCGGCTACGGCATTGGCGCCATAGAGCGCCGAAGCTGCACCCTTTACGATCTCGATACGTCCTACATTATCCAAGTTCAGACGACTGTAATCTACATTATCCATGGTTTCACCAGCCAATCGCTCGCCATCTACGAGGAAGAGCACGGCGTTACCGCCGAAACCATTCATATTGAGCGAAGTCTCCTGACTCATTGCATAACCGAATTGCAGACCCGGCATCTGCTCGGTGAGGAGGTCCTGGATATTGGTAGCATCTGCTATTTTGATATCATTGGCGGTAATCAGACGGGTTACCACAGGAGCATCCTTCAAAGCTTTCGGAGTTCGGGTAGCGGTTACTACCACCTGATCGAGGGCTGTAGCATCCGGCTGAAGGCGAAGCACATGCTGCTCACCTTTTCTCTCATCCGCTTTCAGTACGAAAGTCTGAGTCTGATAGCCCACAAAGCTCACCTTCACTCTCACCGCTCCCTCCTTGCTGTAAGGAATGCGGAAATATCCGTCTTCATCAGTTGTTACCCCTCCCTTGGCATTCACCATCTGGACGGTAGCACCCACCAGAGGTGCGCCCGAATCATCGAGCACTCTACCCACGATATCACCCTGGGTTTCGGCTTTCAGATTCAGGCACAATCCGCAAAGGATCAGGAATAGTGCGAATATCTTTTGTTTCATCGAATTAAATTACTTCTTAGTAGCTTCAAATTTACCTACCATTTCCATAGGCATACCCCCAAAAACAGAAGTAAAGTTCAATGAAAGAGTGTTATTCTTAAAAGAACCTTCCAGTTTTACTGTATACTGTTTTTCTTCACCTTTGACATTTAGACCAGTACCTGTATATTTCGTTTGAGCTAAGACATATCCACCATTAGAACTTGAGACTTTAACTGCAGGAACTGTAAATTCAGGCAAAGTCATCATACCTTCACCAAATGAAGGCAATGTAATCTTTACCGTATTATCATCAACAGCTTCCACTTTTATAGTTTTATCTTCATACGGAGAAGATTGTCCCATTACAGCCACATTTAAAGTACTTGTGTATGTTCCTACTATTTCCTTAGCGCCGCCAGCAGTATTGTCATCATCATCACTGCTGCAAGAGCTGAATGCTACACACATAGAAACCAAAGCCAACATCATGGCCATCATTGTCTTAAACTTTTTCATTTTTCTTTATTTTTCTTTTAGTTACAATAATATTTTCTGTTTGAGGGGATTTGCAATCCCCGATTATTTATCTTCCGGAACATAGATGATTTCGCCATTCTCCAACTGGTAAGCAATGCCTACCTTCTTTCCCTTGTTGCCCGACTTCTGGCTCTGGTCTTCAGAAGGGGTATAGCGATTGATCTTCTGTCCATCTTTGGTAATGATTTCCATATTCTCCTTGCCAGGGTTCTTCACCATCGTGAAGTTATCCTTGCTGAACATTTCCGTCATATTATAGCGCGAAACGAGTGCCACCATCAGGGCAAGGGCAAACACCATCGCCACATCGAAGAGGTTGCTCACTACGCTCATCGGATCATCATCCTCGCCATCATGCGCAAGCCTATTTCTGCGTCTCTGTCTCATAAATTATATATCTTAACTTTTTTACCTTTTTACTTTTTTACCTTTAAAAGCCTTTTTACTTTTCCTCCAAAAGGTCTGCCATAAACTCGAGGTTGCTCATATCCTCAGTGTACCAGCGGTTCTTGGTCTGCTTGGTTACAAAACCGATGGCTGCAGAGAACAATCCTACTACGGTGGTAGCGAAAGCCACCTGCATATTGTAAGCCATCGAAGCAATATCGCCGGTAGAAAGACCTACCAGAGCTGGACCCATCGGAATCAAGGTACCCATCAGTCCGAGCATCGGACCCATCTTCAGAAGTGTAGAAGGGAGAGAAAGATCCTTCTCAACAAACTGGGCATACTGGTCGAGGATGCGGTTTACCTGCGCCTTGCTCTGACGGTTGTCCACGAGTTTCTTCATATAGGAAACGATGACAGCCTGCTTGTTCTTTGGCAAGCGATCGCCCAGGGTATCGATGTTATCGAGTGTCAGGGTGTTCATCTGTTCACGAATCTCCGCACCCGACTTGCGCTTTACAAGATACTGTCCGAAGAAACCTCCGAGGAGCAGCAAGGCTCTGAGGAAGAAGAAAATCAACAAAATAATCACAGGAACCAGCATGCCTGTGGAAATCCAAAACAATACGTCTGATATGTAATTCATCTTTTTTATAATGTTAAATGTTGAATGTTGAATGTTAAGTTGGCTTGCGCCTTTACAGTTTCTGTGATAAGCGCTGCATCTTGATGCGATAGCAGCCCCATCCTATCGCCATTCCTACGATGACGATGGCGATGACGCCGAGAAGCGAGAGGGCATCGAAACTGTTGAATCCAGCCACCGCTGTCCTGCCATTCACCGTACCGATGATGCCCATCAATCCGAGCAGCACCTCTACCAGGAAAAGCAGTTCCAAGCGGATTGGTCGCTCCGGCAAGAGCCATCTCAAACCGTAGGTGAATACCGGTGTCAAGACCAGCAGCACTACGGCAAGCACCCATGCCACTACCTGGAACGATACGCCAGGAAGCAGGAAGATGGTCATCACCAGAACGCTGAACAGCACTGGGAAAACCAGCAAACCCGGGAAGTACTTCAGGAAGATGAAGAACACCCATTTGCGGTGACTCACATGTTCCGAAGTCTTCAGATCTACGTGGTGCACACAGAAAAGCATCGTGAGTGCCACGTCGATACTCAGCAGCACCGCCATATCGAGCATCAGCTTCTGATCGGCTATCCAAGCCGCAATCTGCGTCTTCGACTGCTCGATGGCGAATGGCCAGGTCATTCCCACGAAGAAGGCTACGAGCACCGAGATGATCATAATCTCCTTCACTCCGTGGAAGGTCTGCTTCAGCACAAAACTGAAGCAAACCAATATCATCATTACTAAAACTAATGTCTCCACTTTTTTTAAAATGTTGAATGTTAAATGTTGAATGTTGAATTATTCTTCACTGTTAAGTGTTGAATTATTCTTCACTGTTAAGTGTTGAATTATTCTTCACGCATCATTTTGCGACGACGTCGCAAATATACTGCGAGCACAACGAATGCTACGATGACGATGACACCTACTACGATGCCGCTCACCACAGTGGTGGTCTTCTGGGCATCCTCACTCAGCGTCTCCTTCTTCATCACCATACCCTTGTCGCTGCTGTTCTTCGCAGCCTCAGCATCGCGGATCTGTTCTACATTCTGCTGATATTCCTTGGCAGAAGCAGCATCGGTCTTGCTGGCGATATAGTTGCGGAGCTTGGCATTGTCGCAGACGAAACCGGAGCATGAAGGCTTATACTTGTTCACGGTCTCGGTATGAAGCTTGGCAATGTCCTTGAGCTGCTGAGGAGTAGCCTTCCACATTCCCTTGCGGGCACTCTCCATCATCACGGCGGTCATCTCCATCAGCGCTGCCGGATTCTGCTTGTCGAAGAACTCCTTGGTACCGAGATGATACTTGTCCTTGACATATACATTATAGATCTCGTTCCACATCTCCTTGTCGATTGCCTTTGGCTTCATCACATTCCAGCCATAGGTATTGGTTACGATTTCGGCGAATGTGCTGGCACTGCTGGCTCCACCCTTCATCTTCTCCTTGATATAGGCTGGGTTGAAGATGGTGGTTCTGCCCTCGATGCCGATAGCCTCCTTCACCTCCTGCATTCTCATATTGCTATGGTTGCGATAGTCGGCGAGATAAGCATCCGGATCCTTACCGGTCACGTTGCGCACAGCAAGGTTCATACCTCCCATAAACTCATATACGTGGTCGAGACTCAAAGCACCCCAGGTGTTGCTCTGTCGTGGCTGAACCACCACATCGGTACGGGTCAGCGCTGCCTCGAAAGCAGCCTTGCGCACGGTCTCCCAGTTCTTCTCATCACCGTAGTAGGCACCCATATTGTTCATATAGACCTCGGCAATCTGACTCTCCTTATCCCAGCGGTCGCCTGCGGTTACCATCTCCTGGATTCCGGTGCCATAGTTGCCGTTTACGCCACCAAACACTCGATACATACTTACCTCGCGTGCCTCCTTTGGCGACATGCCCTTCTCTACAAGCACTCGTTCCGATTCGGTAACACCAGCTTTCACCAGGTTGTCGTACTTATCACCCTTGGCATTTGCTGCCATCTCTATCGCCTTGTTGATGAGGAAGAGACGGGATGCTGCCAGGTCGCGGAGCTGACCGGAAGTCTGAACCACGACATCGATGCGAGGACGGCCCAACTGCTTGGATGGGATGAGACGCAGATCGGTAACACGACCGAAGGCATCTCTTACCGGTTCTACACCGAGCATATATAGAATCTGAGCGATGGTAGCACCCTCTGTTTCGATAAACTCGCTACTCCAGAGCGTGTAGCTTACCTTACGAGGATATTCACCCTTATGTCGCTCGCAATACATCTTGATGGTATTGTCGCAAAGTTCCTTCGCCTTCTCCCAGGCATCCTCCGACGGTGTATTCTCCACATTGATGGAGAAGAGGTTTCTACCGGTAGGAAGGGTGTTTGGATTCACAATCAGATCACCACCAGGAGATGGAGCGGTAAAGCCGCCATTCAGGGCATTCATCAGAGAAGACATCTCGTTGAGCGGACTCTGACGGAGCGCCTCCGAATACTTGCCCACATTCTGCAAGGCATGCTCTACGGTAGTAATCGCCTGAGCCAGATGAATCTGCTGACGGGTATATTTAGGTGCTTTCGACATCATCATACCCTTATCTTTAGAAGATTTCTGAGATGCTTTGCCCTTGCCGGCTTTCGCCATCTTCGCCTTCTTCAAATCCTCCTGATACCATTTCTGTCCCTTCTTGATGGCTTCCATCATCTTGTCAGGGAAGTGACCGGTCTGCTCCATCTTCTCAAAAGCCTCACGACTCATCTGCGGAATCTTCTTCTTATGAGAAACCTTGGCAGCACGAAGCTCACTTACCGTACGGTGGTCCACCCTCTTCGGCTTCGCCTCCTTCGCTCCACCCATCTGGTCTGCCATCTGCATCATCATCTGGATAGGATCCGGAGCTGCCTGCATCGCCTCAACCTTGCGAGCCATCTGGAGTTCGGCAGGAGTGATTCCTACATAACGGCAGATGTATTCATCAGAAACCGAGGCAGAACCCAGAAGCTGGGTCACGGTATTGCGTGCCTTGCTCAGATAGAGACGGTCGAAAAGCTGCTTGTGCTTCTCCACACCCTCCTGAGCACGACCTTTCAACTTATCTACTGCCAACATTCCGTAGGCAATAGGATCTGTAGCCATCGCATAGACACTGGTGCGGACATCATCGTTATCGTATGGCACACCCAAAGTATAGAGTTTACCGGTAATTTTCTCATTAGCCAACTCTTCTGCATAGTTCTCTACTCTCGCGATTTCATCTGCAGAATAAGGCTTGTTCATCTGCTTGGCATCGAGACCCAGTTCACGGGCGATTCCCATCTTCACGGTCAGCGCCTTTACCTTGAGCGACTGTTCGGCAGATGCCTTCTTCTCGTATGACTGGATGGCATCGCTCAACTGCTTATAGGTCTGTCGCAACTCGCTCTCCTTGAAAGGAGGAGTGAGATAGCTCTGGGTCTGGGCATAGGTGCGGCGCTTGGCAATCATCGCCTCGCCCACATTGCCGATGGTATATATATAAAGATGTGGAACCACACCAATCAATCGGTCACTCCAGTCGTTGCTGTCGAGTGCCACCTGCTTTCTCGGAGTATATTCCAGCGATCCGTGGGTTCCGAAATGGATAAGTGCATCGGCACTGAAACCATAACGTGCCCAGAGATAAGAGGCAACATAGGTGTAAGGTGGTGCCTGGTCGGTGCCATGCACAATCTTGAAGGAGTCGCCTCCCACGCCTGCCATCACCTGTGGAAGCAATGCCACATTACCGAACTGCAGTCTTGCCACTGCCAACTTACCGTCATCGGTAGCCATATATTTGCCAGGGAAGGAACCATAGAGCTGGTTCATCTCCTTGATCATCTTCTTAGACAAAGCCTTCTGGGTCCATCCGGCAAACTGCTGGGCGGTTACCAAGGCTGGATGTCCAGACTTCAGGAACTGGGTATAAGCACCCTCGGCATAGGTTCCGAAGACGGCACCCTGAGCCTGGATCATCTTTGCCAGTTCCTGAGGATTGGCAGGCAACTTGCCTACATTGTATCCCTCATTCTTCAAGCGAACCAGGAGATTGTAGAGCGATGGAACCACTTCCATTCCCGAAGCGGTAAGTGCATTCTGACCCGGGCCCTTGAAGTAGAAGATGGCGATGCGCTTGCTGCTGTTCTTCTTGTTCTTCAGATTCACATAGCCCTGCACGCTCTCTACGAAACTCTCCATTCTGTCAGGGATGCCGTAAACCTCCTGCAAGCCCTCCTTGTTGATGCGCTGTCCGAAAACCACGTATGGACGGATGGCACCATCAATCTCCGGAGTCACGATGCTCTGCGACATGAAACCGCCGTTCATTCCCTGCTTGTCGTTCTCCCACTCGGTGGTCAAGCGGTTGATATTAAGAGGTGAGAACAGTGGAATATTCTTCTGCTTCAGGAACTCTACGAAGTAATCGCCCAGTCTGCCATGCGCCATATTCACAACGGCATTCGCCTGAATACTGTCGGCATGATGACCGGCAATAAAGCTCTGCAGCTGGTTGATGCGATACACCATGAATCCCTTCTTCTCGAAAGCCTTCTCCATATCAGGAGCCGCACCCATAAAACCGGTGAGCAAGATGGTAGGAGCACCTTTCTTATATAATCCGTTCTTCGCCAGGAAGGCATTGTACTCACGGATGCTGTTGAAACCCAGCTCATCGCCCTTTTCATCCTTCGGGTCAAAATGAGTCAGGAGATAGTTTGGTCGCTCATCCACACGTTCCGGTTCTGGAGCCATGAACTTCTTTCCGTCGATAAACTTGCGGATGTAAGCGAGCATACTCTGATAATTCTTCTTACCGCCGTTCTCGATGTACTGCATCAGATAATCGGCATCGAAGTTATCTACAGATACGATATTGTTGGCTGGGTTGGTAGCTGCATGAGTCAGGGTTGGCACCTTGTAGGAAGCCTCTTCCAACAGCTTGCGCTGGTTCTCGTCGATACGAAGACCCATACCATTCACGATAATCATATCGTAATCATCCAGATGATCGAAATCATCGGTCGTGATTTCACTCAGTTTAATCATCGCATTGTCGTTGGCATGCGAAATCTGTCCCAGCGCAATAGCCTGATAGTTGAGGAAAGCGATGCGGGTAGTACCCACCCAGGCAGAGTAAGCCTTCGCCAAACCTCCCAGAACAATCACAGCCAATAAGGCCAGGAAGATGTGTTTCTTTTTAATCTTTCTAATTTTTCCTAATCCTTTTTTCATATCTATTCCTTTTTTCGGGCTGCAAAGGTAAGGCTTATTTAGAAATTGTACAATACCGAGAAATTGTGATTTTCACATTTTTTATACTTAGAAGTTGGTATCAGGTTAAACGAATTGATATAGTCTGTACTAATAAATAAGTAGTGTTTTCAAGTTGAAGAAGATGGAAACGTTCAATGCAGAAAGAGCGTAATCACCATTACGGCAATCACGCTCTTTCTACTTATAAACATAAAACATTACGAAAATGAAAGAAAAGCTTAGCAAACCTTCTTCTTGCGCTCACAATAGCGTTCGCATTGGGCACAGATGTCATATCCCAGCATGGCACCCAAGATGAAATCCTCCTCCGGCGTAAGCTGGCACAACGGTTTGGTGATTATCATGCGGATAGCATCCAGGCATTCCTTCTTACCAAAGAAGAGATTCAGACGGTCGTTGCCAACCGGCTGGATGATGTAATCAATGTTCTGACGCTCTAATCTTGTTATGGCAAAAGACTCATATTTCCTGTTGAAGGTGTAGAGCACCAGACGGCGCACGCCCTTCTTATATTCATATATATGATTCATCAGAACCTTCAAATCTACTGGTGTTGCGATTTCCTGCTGCATACTATCCGAATTAATCAAGTTTAAAATCAAGAATCAGAGAATTCCATCATTCTCTAATTCTTGAAAGATATATTTTAAATTATAACGCTGGTTTAATAGCCTCAATCCAGGCATCGATACGCTCCTCTGTCTTGTCGTCCTCGTTCACCTCGTCGAGTGCGAGTCCCAGGAACTTGTCGCCATCAATCGCCTCACTGTCATCATAGGTGTATCCGTCAGTAGATACGCCAGGCAATACGGTAGCGCCAGCCTCAACGGCAGCATCGTAGAGTTCCTTCATGCCGCCACAGAAGGTATCAGGGTAAGACTCGCTGTCGCCACAACCAAACAGGGCCACGGTCTTGCCAGCCAAGCCGGCACTCTTCAATGTCTTCACACCATCATACCAGTCGTCCTGCATCTCGCCGGCGCCCCAGGTAGAAGTACCGAGAAGAAGATTCTCATGACTTGAGATAGTAGCGTCATTGATGTTAGCTACATCTACAGCTTCCACGCCCAACTTAGAGGCGATGGTTTCGGCAATCGACTGGCATGAGCCAGTAGAAGAGCCATAAATTACGATTGTTGTTTTCATTTGTCTATCTTACTTTTAGTTACATTTATTTTCGGGTGCAAAGATACATCCTTTTTCTATCATCTGCAATACCTAAAAATGATGGTTTCGCAGAAATACCTAAATATGGGGATAGATAAAAAGTTTTAGGACGATTCATCCTAAAACTTTCTTAAATGCATAAGGGTATGTCATAAATCCATGACACACCCTCTTCTGTTATTTGTCAATTTCATCACGTATGAACATACCATCATAGTTGTAATAGAGATCGTAGCCAGGAATATCAATTTCATATCCGCCAACCTCTTTTTCAATTTTGTAAGGCTTCAAATTAGGATATTTCTTTGCAATATCCTCAGCTATGACAGTAGGAATAATGCCTACAGGGATCTCAGAGTATTTGCACTCAACACTCGTCCACTCTCCCTTCTCATTAAACTCCACTTTAGAGCCATCACTGAGCCATACTTCATATTCCCAAAAGCCATTATCTTTCTCCTTTTCCACACGGCTGTATGATGCACCAGCAAAATATTGCTTTACAAACTGCTGTGCCGACATCGGCAATGCTGCATAATCAAACTCTTTATCTTCACTGCTGCATGAAACTGAAAAAACTACAAGTAACATCGCAAAGAATGCAGTAATAAATGTTCGTTTCATTTTCATAATGTTATCATTTAAAATTACTATATTTATACCATAATCTCTAGAACCAATATCTATGATACAGATTCGAAATCTATCAGCCACAAATATAATAGTTTTACTTTAAACTACAATGATTTCAAACTCAAATTAACTATAATTCAATATTTTTTTATTTTTCCATTTGTTCTACTGCCATAGTTCTTAGTTGTTAGACTTATTCAGGTTACAATAGATATTGCATAGATAGAAATTACAAGGTAGACTTTTAGGTTCGGTTTTTGAAAGTGAGTCCTGCTGGCAGTAATGCTGGCAGTAATGCCGGCAGGATTCTGCGTTATTATGCTCTAATGCAGACTGCGCTTACTTAAATTCTTCAATCTACGGGCAAACTCAGGTGCAACCTCTATCCTATAACTCATTAAGCAAATCCTCCGCAGGAATAAAATCCATTTTTCCTTCGCGATGAAGCTTCAATTCCGTAAAGGCCTAATTGATACTAGCAAGGGCTTCTTCCAAATAGCTCTCGTCATTAGAAAGTACGCCCAAGCTATTATAAATATCAGTATTCAATTGCATCACATTCATTATCGAATCCTTTCTTTTAGCGATACATTGCGTAGAATTCCTGCACCTTGTCATGGAGCATAGAAGCATGGAGAAGACCACTTTTCCATTCTTCAGGAATTTGGTTTATTCCAAATTTAGCACCCAGGATAGCTCCTGCTACTGCTGCATTTGTATCCGCATCTCCTCCTGATAAAACAATCTTCAGAATACCCTCTTTATACGAGGTTGCATGCCAATAAGCCCATAGGGCAGCCCCTAAAGTTCTGAGCGTATATCCCATACTCTTTTCATCATCCAGACACAAAGAATCCAGACCTTCATGGTATGCCAAGTCACTAAATGGAATGATTCGCTCATCATATTGTTTGGCAATGCCAATCACATCTTCATAATCCAATATCCTGTCTTCAAAGACAAGAGCATGTATGATAGAAGAAACGATAAACGCCTTCAAAGAGCAGTAAAATCAGAATAAAACAAAATCTCCTCTCTTGCAAAGACACAAGAGAGGAGAAAGAGTTTCATCCCAAATA